>FUFK010054667.1_pt1 | contig 20804 bp, 22 predicted proteins | sample 1021851 | NCBI WGS metagenome assembly FUFK01 (sample SAMEA51879418, study PRJEB19060) | metagenome
TTTAATATCTTGATTTGAAATACCTGAGATCGATCGTTGGTTACCTGGTAGCGGGACAAAGCCACCATCGCAAGAAATATCAACGTTGAGTAATTGATCATTAATGTCTACCCCTATTTTAAATACTCCGCAGAGCGCTATCCTAGGAATGCATAAAATACAGAAGCGGCCCATTGCTGTTGGGGATGAAATAGTTATTCGCCCAATGATGTACTTAGCGTTGTCTTATGATCACCGAATTATTGATGGAAGGGAAGCGGTATCATTTTTAGTTAGAGTAAAAGAATCAATAGAAGACCCAAGAAGATTGCTTTTAGACATATAAATCTATTTATATTATTGGACAAAAACTAAATTAAACAACCTATTTGGAAAAGGTATAAACAAAATGACGGCGCAAAAATATGACCTAATTGTTATCGGTGCTGGACCTGGAGGCTATGTTGCTGCAATAAGAGCAGCTCAGTTGGGGATGAAAGTCGCATGCGTTGAAAAAAGAAGCACCCTAGGGGGGACATGTCTTAATGTTGGTTGTATTCCGTCTAAAGCTTTACTGAATGCATCCGAAAAATTCGCAGAGGCAAAACAAAAACACCTATCAACTCTTGGCATTGATGTAAGTCAGGTGAAGTTAGATCTCAAAAAAATGCTAAAACATAAATCAGATATTGTATCTGGTCTTACCACTGGTATTAATCAGCTTTTTGCAAAAAACAAAGTCTCCCATTTAATTGGTTCCGCTCAAATAACTTCCTCTGGTGTAGTTAATATTATAGAGGGTCGCGATAAAGGGGAATTTAAAGCTGATAAAATTATAATAGCAACNGGTTCTGAGCCAACCANNCTAGCTTCGATGTCGATTGATGAGAAACAAATTGTTTCTTCAACNGGCGCNCTAGAGCTCTCAGAATTACCAAAAAAGCTCGTAGTTGTGGGGGNNGGGTATATTGGTCTCGAAATGGGTACTGTTTGGTCACGCCTTGGAGCAGAAGTTGAGGTTGTTGANTTTTTACCACGAATTTTGCCAGGGATGGATGCCGAGATTGCCACCAAGTTCAAAGCCATTTTAGAGAAGCAGGGTATAAAATTTAATCTAGGGAAAGGTGTTAAGGAGGCAAAGAAATCGAAATCATCTATNAGCTTNATTTTGCAAGATAGTAAAACACAACAAGAAAGTAAGCTCAGTTGCAACGTTGCATTGGTTGCTATTGGTCGNAAACCATNCATTGAGGGTCTCGGCTTAGAGAAGTTAGGGATAGAACTCACTCANAAAGGCCAGATTAAGGTAGATGATAAATTTCAAACAAATAGGGAAGGCATCTACGCTATTGGAGATGTTATTGAGGGCCCTATGCTTGCACATAAAGCGGAAGAGGATGGAGTGGCTGCTGTAGAAATTATGGCAGGGCATTCTGGGCATGTTGATTACTCTNTTGTGCCAGGNATTGTTTATACAGCACCAGAAGTTGCAACTATTGGCCTTACGGAAGAACAAATTAAAGATAAAGGTATTTCTTACAACAAAGGTGTTTTTCCATTTCTTGCAAACAGTCGAGCAAGAGCGACAGGGCATACTGATGGCATGGTTAAATTACTTGCTGATAAGAAAACAGACAAACTTCTAGGGGCTCACATCATAGGTTATGAGGCTGGAACGATGATACATGAAATAGCAGTTGGTATGTCGTTTGGGTCATCTGCAGAGGATATCGCTCGCACTTGTCATGGGCATCCAACAATGAATGAGGCTGTAAAAGAAGCTGCGCTTGCGATTGGCACCGGCGCTATTCATATTTAAGAAATCAGACTATTTTGCGCTGACTTACTATTTTTAAGCTTTTTTGGCACGTGGGTGTGTTTGTTGATGAATTTCCGAAAGCTGTTTCGTATCAATATGAGTATAACGTTGTGTNGTTGATAGGCTTGAATGACCAAGTAATTCTTGAATAGCTCTTAAATCACCTCCAGCAGACAAAAGATGAGNTGCGAAAGCATGTCGCAATGTGTGAGGTGTCGTTTCTGAAGGAAGATTNGCAGTAATCCTAAGTTTCTCNACCATTCTTTGTACTGCTCNCGGCCCAAGCGGTAGTCCCCTTTTTGATAAAAAAATGGGTTTATTATGCTCAAGCCTAAAAGGGCAGCTTTGAATTGCATTTTGCAGTGACTCTGCCACTACTGGTAAGACAGGGACATCTCTAGTTTTCCCCCCTTTCCCAATAATTCTTAACCAATTTGGGTCAGAAAGATGTGCAGGTGTGATGCTAAGTGTCTCTGCTAATCGAAGNCCGCATCCATACATAAGGTATAAAATTGCTATATCTCTATCATTTTCCCAAGTTTGATTGGACCTTTTTTCAACTAACTCAAGTAATAACGATGCGTCACTTACACTGATAGCCTTTGGGAGTGAAATTGGCAATTTGGGAGATTTCATCCAGCTTATATCAAAATTTTTAAAAATCTTATGGCGATTACAATAACGGCTAAAACTTCGTAAAGCAGAAACCCGCCTTGCAATTGTTGTTTTTGCACTCTCAGACTCATACATTTCGGAAAGCCAAATTCTAAAAGTGGCCCTACTTGGCTTGAAATCGACCTCATTATGTTTTGTTAGACAACCAATATAGTTTGCGAGATCCCCTTTATACGCCTCTACTGTGTGAGATTGATAATGTTTTACAGATGAAAGCCAACCTAACCAACTATCGATATATTTAGCAAATATTTTTGCATTAATATTAGAGGAGTTCATTGTCATATTTCTCTATTTTTATATTTAAAATAGTTGCTAAACATGTTCCTATAATGTTGGATAANTTGGAAAATATTNCGTCTGTATTGCCAAGTTGAAAACTATTTTTGTCTCGTCCAGCNAATAAAAGTACCGACCCTGATATTTGGGCAGGAAGGTTTTCTGGTAAGGAAATGACAGCTATATAGGCCTTAGGGTTGGAGAATAAGGTTAAACCCAATTCCGGTGGTGGCCCGAGATAAACAGACTTAGCTTCTTTTATTTTTTGAATTTGCTTGGCAGGTAGCACAAGAAAACCATATTCTTCAGCATCCTTGATGGCAAATTCTTTTGGCATTAGAAGCCTCGCACCTGCAAGCTCAAGAATCAAAGGTAATTTTTCATCTACCATATCTGAAAACTGTTTTAAATTTCTGATACGTANAAAAGCAATTGCAACGTTAAGTAATNTTTGCCATTTTTTTGTATTATNTTCTACANNATCAATTAATGACAAATTTTTTTCTGAAAGTATGCGCGCCTCTTCCCTCGCGCGTTTTGCAATTTCTCCAGTAACGTCGATTATATTGCTATCTATTTTTTGGTCGTTGAATTTTGCAGTTTTATTTGATGTTTCTTCTGAAAGAGTTTTGACTTGTGCATTAAGATATGTCTTCAAATAATCTGGATTATTATCAAGAAATACAGATACTAATTTTTCATCAATTATNTCATTGCTCATACNAGAGCCCTTNTGGTTGCTATTCTTAGACTTTATAAAATTGACTGACCTGTTGACTTCCAATCAGCTAAGAAATCAGCTAATCCCTTATCCGTTAGAGGATGCTTGTACATTTGAAGCATAATTTTNGGAGGAATTGTAGCAACATCAGCTCCCACTAAAGCAGCATCAACCACATGTTGAACACTTCTAACTGAAGCNACCAAAATTTCAGTTGAATAATTATAATTAGAATAAACCTCTGCAATTTCACTTATCAGGTTCATTCCATCAGACCCAATATCATCTAACCTTCCAACAAAAGGAGAAATAAAGCTTGCTCCGGCTTTTGCGGCTAGTAAGGCTTGCGCTGTTGAAAAACATAACGTTACATTTACTAAAATATTCTGACTACGTAAGCTAGCACATGCTTTTAAGCCATCTGATGTTAAGGGAAGTTTTACTGCAACGTTACTTGCAATTTCAGCCAGCCTTTTCCCTTCATGCATCATTCCATGATAGTCTGTCGCAGTAACCTCAGCACTTACAGGACCAGAGATAATACCACAAATTTCTTCAATGGTTTCAATAATATTGCGTCCAGATTTGGCAATTAAAGAGGGGTTAGTTGTAATCCCATCAACTAGACCTGTTTGATTGAGTTCCGAAATTTCATTAATATCAGCAGTATCCAAGAATAATTTCATAACGGGTCCCTGATTGGTTAATTTTTGTGAGGTAGATTTTGCAGTCTTTATATGTTTAGTCTACAGTTTTGTTGCGTGTGCTTGCAACAATAAATCTATGACGGTTTGAAATGGCTTTTTTAAGAGATAATCTAGTTAAAAAAAATGAACCACTTTTTTTAATAGCCAAAGTAAGAGTATCTGTCCCGATATCTTCACAAAATTTTCAAAATGGAAAAAGTGAATTTGATTATCTTGTAAGTAAAGGCACACAGATTCAAATTGGCAATATTGTAAAAGTATCTTTCAGAAATCGGACCATATGGGGAGTGGTATACAGTCTTGAATATGAGACTAGAATTAAGTATTCAAAATTAAAACAAATTTTGTCCATCAGTGGCTTGTCTCCAATTAAACTATGTAATCTTAAATTTTTAGAGAAAGTAAGTGAATGGACAATGGCACCATTTGGACAAGTGCTTCGTGCGCTGCTATCTGCACCAAATGCATATAAGGATGAACCCCCAATATTTTATTATAGTCTATCTTCAGCAGCTCAATTTGAAATGGAGAAATTATCTAAAGCAAGAAAAAAGGTTATTAATTGGTGCATGCAAAAGCCACCTGTTTCAATTAACACCCTTTGTAGGGAGATAGGAGTAAGTAGAAATACTATAAATTCGATGTTTCAGGAAGGGCAGCTCGTGAGGGTACAAAATTCTTTAAAACCAAAAGAAGATATGCAAACCATTCTTAAACATCTAAAAACAGCTATTGGTGCAGCAAGCAAATTAAATCTCAGCACCGAACAACAGCAAGCAGCCGACCAAATCATTGTGCATGAAAATAAATTTAATATTGTGCTACTTGATGGTGTTACAGGTTCTGGTAAAACGGAAGTTTATTTTGAATTAGTAAAAAGGCAGATATTATCTGGCAACCAATGCTTAATTTTATTACCTGAAATTGCTCTCACCGCAGGTTGGGTTGATAGATTTAATAGATGGTTCGGGTTTACTCCATATATTTGGCATTCCGGTATTACAGCGAGCAAAAAAAAGATTATATGGCGCGATATAAACGAGGGATATCCAGGGGTGGTGGTTGGTGCACGTTCAGCCTTATTTCTTCCTTTTAGCAGTTTGAGTGTAATTGTGGTCGATGAAGAACATGATGTGGGTTATAAGCAAGAAGAACAAGTAATTTACAATGCCAGGGATATGGCTATTCTTCGTGCTAAACTTGCTGAATGCAACATCATTCTTGCAAGCGCAACCCCTTCTCTAGAAAGCTGGACAAACATGTTATCTGGGCGCTATCAGCACATAACGCTTACAAACAGATATGGTCTCGCTACTATGCCAGACATTCAAACGATTGATTTAACTAAAAATAAACTGTTGTTCGGCAAATGGATAAGTGAGCCTCTAATTTCAAATATAAAGGAAAAGTTAAATTCGAAACAACAGGTATTGTTATATTTAAATCGTAGGGGGTATGCNCCAATTAGCGTTTGCAATGGGTGCGGCATGAAGCAAAGNTGCCATCAATGTGATAGCTTACTTGTTACACACAGACTTAGNAATTTGCTGCGTTGTCATCAGTGTGGNGTTGCTCGTCCATTTGAAAATAAGTGTCAGTCTTGCGGGCAAACAGACACTATTCANCTAGTNGGTCCAGGTGTTGAGCGTNTAGCTGAGGAGGTGTATGAGCTTTTTCCAGATGCAAGAGTAACAATTCTCTCGAGTGATACTCTTTCCAACCCTAAGCAAATAGAGCCCACGATTCAATCTATTGAGAACGGAGAAGTTGATATTATTATTGGGACGCAAATGGTTTCAAAAGGGCATCATTTTCCAAAATTAACTTGTGTTGCTGTAATTGACGGTGACTTTGGATTATCTGGGGGTGATTTGCGTGCTGGAGAAAGAACATTTCAGATGTTAACACAAGTCGCTGGAAGGTCCGGACGAGAAAACCAAAGAGGGACAGTTTTTATTCAAACGTCAGAGCCATTTCACCCAGTTTTGCAAGCTTTGAAAACACAAAAAAGAGATAACTATTTTAAATTAGAATTAGAGATGCGGGATTCTGCAAATATGCCCCCTTACAGAAGGCTTGCTGCAATAATCTANTCGAGTATAGATGAAACTGCTATNACAACCTATGTTAAAAAATTGGCTAATCTAAAACCACAATTTNAAGATGTATATATTCATGGGCCTGCACCTGCGCCAATTTATAAAATAAAGGGACGACATCGATTTAGATTTTTAGTTAACGCTCCAAAAAAAGTGAATATGCAGAAAATCATTCATAGTTGGCATTCAAGTCTAGTAATGCCAGCTACAATTAGAAGGCAAATTGATATAGATCCCTATAATTTTATGTAGTTATGCCGGGAATAAAAAAATAGTAAATTTTTAGTATTAATATAGACACAAATACTTGCCTTTACTGTGGTCGTATGATAGCTCACTATGATGAGATTGTTGAACATGTTCGTGACACCTAATAGATGTCTCGTTCGAGGTTAAAAAGGGTTGTAATGTGAGTACGATAACAGCAGGTTTGGCTGGCAGATACGCAACAGCTTTGTACCAGTTAGCTATTGAGTCCAAGCAGGTTGATAGTATTTTACAAGACCTTAATTCCTTTAAAGGATTAATTGACGGCAACCAAGATCTACAAAAATTAATTTATTCCCCAGTGTTTGGAGCAGACGAAAAATCAGCATCAGTAACCAAAATATTGCAGCAAGCTGACGCAAATAGGTTAGTTGTGCAATTTGTTGGAACAATTGCTAAAAACGGTCGTTTGTTTGCAATCTCATCTATCATTTCTGCGTTCAATAAGGAAGTTGATAAAAGGCGCGGAAAAGTGATAGCTGAGGTTGTGTCAGCTGTGCCGCTCAACGATGCGCGTCAGGGGCAAATTCAGAAATCGATTACATCTATTGCAAGAGCCAAAGATGTGTCGCTCGTCATGCGGGTTGATCCATCTTTGATTGGTGGTCTTGTAATTCGTATCGGATCTCGTATGATCGATACATCACTTAAAACTAAACTGAACAGGTTAGAAACGGCCATGAAGGGTGTTACATAATGGATATCCGAGCAGCTGAAATTTCAGCAATTTTAAAAGAGCAAATTACTAATTTTGGTAAGGAAGCAGAAGTAGCCGAAGTCGGCAGAGTATTGTCTGTTGGAGATGGTATAGCCCGTGTGTATGGGCTTGACCAGGTACAAGCTGGTGAACTAGTTGAATTCGACAATAATGTTAAGGGAATGGCACTTAATCTTGAAACGGANAATGTCGGAGTTGTGATTTTCGGCGATGACCGAGGTATTCAAGAAGGCGATGTCGTTAGGCGTACGGAAACAATTGTTGATACGCCCATTGGAAAGGGATTGTTGGGACGTGTTGTTGATGCTCTTGGAAACCCAATAGATGGCAAAGGTCAAATTAAAGATGTTAAGAGAGGTAGGGTTGAAGTTAAAGCTCCTGGTATTATGCCTCGGCAATCGGTGTTCGAGCCTATGCAAACGGGATTAAAGGCAATTGATAGTTTGATTCCAGTTGGGCGTGGTCAGCGCGAACTGATAATTGGAGATCGGCAGACCGGAAAAACATCCATTGCGTTGGATACATTTATCAATCAAAAATTTATTAATGGTTCAGCAAAAAAAGATAGTGATAAATTATTTTGTATTTATGTTGCAGTTGGTCAGAAGCGCTCTACGGTAGCGCAATTTGTGCGTGCACTAGAGGAAAATGGTGCGTTAGAATATTCAATAGTAGTGGCTGCAACTGCATCAGAGCCTGCTCCTATGCAATTTTTAGCTCCATATACAGCAGCAGCAATGGGGGAATATTTTAGAGATAATGGTATGCACTCTCTTGTTGTTTATGATGATCTATCCAAGCAGGCAGTCGCTTATCGCCAGATGAGTTTATTGCTTCGTCGCCCACCTGGACGTGAAGCTTATCCAGGAGATGTTTTTTATCTCCACTCTCGTTTGTTAGAGCGGGCAGCTAAGCTAAATGAAGCAAATGGGTCTGGTTCAATGACAGCATTACCAATAATAGAAACGCAGGCAGGAGATGTTTCTGCTTACATTCCAACAAACGTAATTTCAATTACTGATGGGCAGATATTCCTTGAGACTGATTTATTTTACAAAGGCATTCGACCAGCTGTGAATGTTGGTTTGTCTGTATCACGAGTTGGTTCTTCGGCTCAAATAAAAGCTATGAAACAAGTCGCGGGCTCTATCAAATTAGAACTAGCCCAATATCGTGAAATGGCAGCCTTTGCCCAGTTTGCGTCTGATATGGACGCATCAACTCGTCAATTGCTTGAGCGTGGTGCAAGATTAACAGAGTTGTTAAAACAACCACAATATTCTCCAATGCCAGTCGAAGAGCAAGTTGTTGTGTTGTTTGCAGGTGTAAATGGATATTTGGATAAAATTGCGCTCACTGATATAGGAAGATTNGAAAGTGGATTGTTAGATGCTTTACGGGGTTCTGGAAAAGGAATTTTAGACAATATTCGCGCTGAGAATAAAATATCTGATGATACTGAAAGTAAGTTGAAGGAAGCCGTTGAAACATTCACAAAGAGCTTTGCATAATTTAACTTATATAGTTTTAAGTAAAAGGATAATTGGCATATGGCCAATCTAAAAGATCTAAAAACGCGAATTAATAGCGTAAAATCTACTCAGAAGATCACTTCTGCTATGAAAATGGTCGCGGCTGCAAAACTACGGCGTGCGCAAGAAGTTGCTGAGGCAGGGCGGCCATATAGTTCNCGAATGCAGCAAGTGATTTCAGGNCTCGCTGCTAATGCAAATAAGTCAAATGCGCCTGAACTACTTGTTGGTAGGGAAGATGTAAAAACACATCTATTGATAGTTGTATCAGCAGATAAAGGCCTATGTGGTGGCTTTAATGGTTCAATAGCAAGGCAAACAAGACAAGAGATCAATAGACTTGAAAATGAAGGTAAATCTGTTCTTGTTTATATGGTTGGTAAAAAAGCGTCAGATAACTTAGCACGCGAAATTTCAAATAAAACATTTGAACGTATTGAAAATCTTCAAGGTAGTAATGTTGATTACAATAAAGTTAAAGGTGTTGCGGAAAAGATATTATTAGGTTTTGCTGATAATCAGTTTGACCAGGTGTCAATAATATATAATCAGTTTGTGAATGCTATTACTCAAAACGTTGTTGTGGCACCTCTAATTCCAGCAAATGTGATTGGTGAGCAGGAGAATGAAAGTTTGGTAGTTTATGACTATGAGCCAGAACANAATGAATTGTTAGAGTTGTTGCTACCTCGTAATATTACCACTCAAATTTTTAGCGCTTTGTTGGAGTCTTCAGCAGCCGAACTNGCTGCGAGGATGACAGCGATGGATAATGCAACTAGAAACGCAGGGNANATGATAGATAGCCTGACTTTGGTNNANNANAGAACGCGNCAGGCAAATATTACAAAAGAATTGATAGAAATCATTTCGGGTGCAGAAGCACTATAATTTTTAACGTGAGCCTAAGAACGGAGTTAGTCCNATGGCAGAAAATGCAATTGGAAAAGTTAGTCAGGTTATTGGCGCAGTCGTCGATGTTGAGTTTGATGGAAATATACCTGATATATTAAACGCACTTGAGGTTGATAATAACGGTCAGCGCCTTGTTTTAGAAGTTGCTCAGCATCTTGGAGAATCGACTGTAAGAACAATAGCAATGGATGCTACGGAGGGCCTCGTCCGTGGAACAGAGGTTAAAGATACAGGTGGACCAATCATGGTCCCTGTTGGGCCAGAAACATTAGGAAGAATACTTAATGTTATAGGAGAGCCTATTGATGAACGCGAAGCCTTGAGGACCAAAACTATGCTTCCTATTCATCGCCCAGCCCCAGATTATGTGGACCAATCCACTGAATCTGAAATTTTAGTTACAGGAATAAAAGTTATCGACCTTCTTGCACCCTATGCAAAGGGTGGAAAGATTGGCTTATTTGGCGGCGCTGGTGTGGGAAAAACAGTTACCATTATGGAGCTTATTAACAATATCGCAAAAGCGCACGGAGGCTATTCTGTATTTGCTGGTGTAGGTGAAAGAACTCGTGAAGGAAATGACTTATATCATGAGATGGTAGAATCTGGCGTTATAAAAACAGATGGCGAGGGCAGTAAAGCTGCTCTTGTTTATGGTCAAATGAATGAGCCTCCAGGTGCACGTGCACGTGTTGCGCTTTCGGGGCTTACATTAGCAGAATATTTCCGTGACGAAGAAGGTCAGGACGTGCTGCTATTTATTGATAATATTTTCCGATTTACGCAAGCTGGTTCAGAGGTCTCTGCACTTTTAGGGCGTATTCCATCAGCAGTTGGTTATCAGCCAACACTTTCAACAGACATGGGGGGACTTCAGGAGCGAATTACTTCTACTAATAAAGGGTCTATAACATCAGTTCAGGCGATATATGTTCCTGCAGATGATCTGACCGATCCTGCCCCTGCAACTTCTTTTGCACACCTTGACGCAACAACGGTTTTATCTCGTCAAATTGCAGAAATTGGTATTTATCCCGCTGTTGATCCTCTCGATTCAACCTCTCGTGTTCTTGACCCTAGAATAGTTGGGGAAGAGCATTATGAAACAGCACGTTTGGTGCAAGAAGTCTTACAGCAGTACAAAGCTTTGCAGGACATAATCGCTATTTTGGGGATGGACGAGTTATCNGAGGAAGATAAATTAACAGTTGCTAGAGCTCGAAAGATTCAGCGCTTTCTATCACAGCCTTTCCATGTTGCCGAAGTGTTTACAGGAACCCCAGGCGTCCTAGTTAGCCTTGAAGATACCATTAAAGGGTTCAAAGGCATTGCAAATGGTGATTATGATCATTTGCCTGAGGCCTCATTTTATATGGTAGGTACAATCGAAGAGGCCATCTCCAAAGCTGAAAAAATGAATGAAAAAGCAGCATAAAGATCGTTTAGAGAAGATATAAATAATGGCCGAATCGATAAATATTGAGCTTGTAACCCCATCTGAGATGTTATTTACTGACACTGCTGATATGGTTGTTGTTCCAGGGAGTGAGGGTGTTTTTGGAGTTTTGCCAAGACATGCAGCCACACTCGCTAATCTTCAACGTGGTGAGATAAATGTTTATAATAATGGTTCGATAACAAGAAGATTTTTTATAGATGGTGGCGTTGCTGATGTTTTGCCTGAACGAGTAATTATACTAGCTGAACGAGCTGTTGACCTTGACTCAGTTTCAATACAACAGCTGGAAGAACGAGCTGTTAACGCAACAGAATCAGAAGCATCATTTATTACGGCAGTCAAAAAAGCTATTTAATATTTCCATAGCTAACTTAGTTTTTATGTTTAGCCTTATGCTAAATATAAAATGAAATCTATTTAAAATTAAAAATACGGTTTAAATATATTTAAAACATTTTCATAAACCACCCGTTTAAAAGGAGCAGCTAGAGAAGTAAGCTGTTGTGGGCTGATCCATTTCCATTTTGAAAATTCTGGTATGTGAGTTTTAATATTTATGTCACTGTCTGTGCCAGTAAATTTGAGCGCAACCCACTTTTGGGTTTGCCCCCTATATTTTTGGTCCCATAATTTATCAGCCAAGATTTCAGGAATGTCATAATTTAACCATTCTGGATGGATAGCTATTATGGACGCCTTATCTGTTCCAATTTCTTCTTTCATTTCACGAAAACAGGCAGTCTCGACATCCTCTCCTTCATCAATACCTCCTTGTGGCATCTGCCATGCCTCAAGATGGTTATCAATTCTTTGTCCTGCAAATATTTGATTATTTGAATTAATAAGCATAATTCCAACGCATGGGCGGTAGGGTCTTTTTTGATATTCCAGCTTCATAATTTTTGTTCCTACTGAAATTTTTCAGCAGACACATTATTGAAAATGCTGATACCATGAATTAAATCAATAGCTCTCGCTAGTTGAAAATCAATTTCCGATTGTTTACGCTTATCATTTGATTGTTCTTCCTCCACACCTTCTTTTCCTGAATCTATAGCACCTTTCAAATCTTCTTCGCGCACGTCTACATCAGCTATTTCCTCAATTCTGGCTAGTTCAACTTCAATATCAGGCAGAATTCCCTTGCTTTGTATAGAAACACCTGAAGGAGTATAATATAGCGCTGTTGTAAGTCGAATAGCCCCATGTCCAGGCATCGCAATAACACTTTGAACTGAACCTTTTCCAAAAGATCTGTTGCCCATAATAATAGCGCGCTTATGGTCCTTTAAAGCGCCTGCAACTATTTCTGATGCTGATGCAGAACCAGAGTTTATAAGTACTACCAATGGTTTGCCTTCTATAATGTCTCCTTCACTTGCATACGCATGCGACATATCTGAACCGCTGCGCCCACGAGTAGAAACAATTTCTCCTTCCTCTAAAAATGCATCAGCAACTTTTATAGACTGTGTAAGAAGTCCGCCTGGATTATTTCTTAAATCTAAAACGTATCCTTTTAATTGATTCACAGATTCTTTGTTCAAATCATTAACCGCTTGAATGAGTCCGGGATTTGTTTGTTCAGTAAATTTTGAAATTCTAATATATCCAACATCATTGAATATTTCAGAACGCACACTTCTNATTTTTATTTCGTCTCTGATTATGGCTACATCAAATGGTTCATCTTGGCCACGTTGAATTGTGACTACAATTTTGCTTCCAATAGGCCCTCTGAGTAATTCAACCGCCTCATCTAAGGGTAATCCGATAAGGCTCTCCTTATTTGCTTCAATAATAAAGTCACCAGTTTGCAATCCAGCTTCAAATGCTGGCGTATCATCTATCGGAGATACAACTTTTACCATTCCATTCTCCGAGGTAATTTCAACGCCCAGACCACCAAACTTTCCCGAGGTTTCAACACGCATTTTTTTGTAGTTTTCTTCTGGAAGAAAAGAGGAATGAGGATCGAGGGAATTAAGCATTCCATTAATAGCAGATGTTATCAATTGCTGGTCTGTCTTTTCTTCAACATAACTTGTTTTCACGCGCTGGAATACATCACCAAATAAAGCAAGCTGCTTATATGCTTCGGCCTGATCTCTAGAAAAAGCGTCTTTAAATGACGGATTTGCTAGCCAAATTACGCATAATGCAAGGAGAATAACGCCTCCTCGTGATATTACTTTGTTGACTAAAGTGACTTTCATAATCGACATCCTCTTTATGGACAAAAAATTTTTTTTTATGTACAAACATTAAATTGGTTTATTTATAAGAGAAATACCAGACATTTCGTTTGGTTTTTTGATATTTAAGAGATCTAACATTGTCGGTGCTATATCAGCAAGTGTTCCATCGGATATATTATCTATAGAGGCACCAACAATACTGAATGAAACTAAATTTGCTGTATGAGCTGTATGTGGTATTTTTTTTATCTCATCCCACATAATGTCGCAGTTACCGTGGTCCGCTGTTACTATTAATATTCCATTATTTTCCTCTATATTNTCNATAAGAGATTTTACGCATTTATCTACAGTTTCTACAGCAGTTATAGCTGCTTTTAAGTCCCCCGTATGGCCAACCATATCCGGATTAGCAAAATTGACAATGATAACGTCTACAGCATGGTTTTTTATAGCCTTTATCGCACTTTTTAACAAAAACTTGGCACTCATTTCAGGTTGCAAATCATAAGTAGCAACTTTTGGTGATGCTATTAATTCGCGCAATTCGCCTTCAAAAGCCTTCTCTACTCCACCATTAAAAAAGAAAGTGACGTGGGGATATTTTTCTGTTTCTGCTAAACGTAGTTGTGTCATTCCNGAATTTGAGATTGTTTCGCCTAAACCATTGCTNAGGTTAGTTGGTGCGAAAAGGTAGGGGATTTTATTATTCAAAGTGTCTGATAGAGGTGTCATGGCCAAGCCAATGGATGGTTTGAATTTATTAGATGTCTGAATATCTGTTTCTTCTGATGTATAAAAGGAAGACATTATTTGTCTTACTCTATCAACACGAAAATTGGCNATAAATATACCNTCACAAGGGGCTAATCCCCGATAATTTGCTATTGAAGTTGACTTAATGAATTCATCTGTCTCACCCCTTTTGTAAGCGTCTCTAATTGCTTGTTCTGGCGTACTGCAATAATGTTTTGCTTTTCCATATTTTATTAGGTCATATGCTATCTGAGTACGTTCCCAGCGGTGGTCCCGATCCATACTAAAATATCTTCCAATGACGGTAGCTACTGTCGCCTTACTTGGGCAGTTTTTTTTCAGAATAGATAGATAACTTTCACTGCTATTTTGAGCTGTGTCCCTTCCATCAGTAGTTATATGGATATAGACAGGAATATCATGCTGTATTANGTGTTTTGTGAATATGCAAATATGGTCAATGTGGGAATGAACGCCACCATCTGATAAAAGTCCCAATATATGAGCGGCACCACCCNTTTTTTTTAGGGAGGCTATGAAGTCAGCAAGCTCATTACTTTTATTTAGAAAATTATTTGTTAAGGCTTTAGTTATCCGGGGTAGGTCCTGTTCAATCACCCTACCAGAGCCAATAGTTAGATGTCCTACCTCAGAATTCCCAGGCTGATTATCTGGAAGTCCCACTGCTGGACCAGAGGCCTGTAGCTGACAGGTAGGATAATCTGAGACTAATTTATCTAGGTTTGGAGTATCGGCTTGGAATACAGCGTTTGTCTCTGTTTGACTACCAATACCAAGTCCGTCTAAAATACATAAAACTAATTGTTTTTGTTTATTTGAAGCCATTTTTTTGAAATATAATTTTGGATTAAGCTATTCGCAATTAATCTATCTTAATAGTTTTAAATAAAAATATCTTACAACTCATACCGCATTAGTGACTATTATGATAGGGATGATTTTTTAGAATCATTTCGGCGCGATAGAGTTGTTCTGCAAGCATGGCCCTAAATAATAAGTGTGGCCAAGTTGCGCTACCAAACTTAATACAACAATGCGCAGAGCTAAGAAGTTTTTCAGAATGTCCATTCGCACCTCCTACAGCAAAATAACAAGCGGGTATAGCTTTGTTACGCCATGTTTTAATAAGTTCTGCTAATTGTTCGGAGCTCGTGTCAATACCATATTTGTCCATAACTATAAGGCGATAACCCTTAACTGCCTGTAGGGAAAGAAATTTAATTACTTTTTCACCTTCCTCTAGGATGCCTTTAGAGTTTGATGAGCGTGAACCCTCAAGCTCAACAATGGTTCCAGAAAAAGGTAATCTATTGAAATAAGTTTGTGTTAATTCGTAAGAAGGGTGATTTTTTTGCTTTCCGAAAGCAATTATATGTAAACGCATAAATGGTAACTAGGCCTCGATTAAATTCAGCTTCATTAATATTATAAATTTTACTCTACCGATATTTGAATGCTCTCGTCATTCGCAGAAGCTGACCACATTCTCTCGAGACCGTAAAATTCCCTAACCTCAGGCTTGAATAAATGTACAATAACATCGCATGCATCTAATAGAACCCAATCTGCTTGTTTTACACCTTCACGACCAAGAATAGTGACACCAGCTTTTTTTAATTTTAATTCAAGGTTCTGTGCCATCGAAAGTACTTTTCTAGAGGAAGTACCAGACGCTATAACAATATAATCAGCGATAGAAGAAGTATTCCCAATAGGAATAGATAAAATATCCTCACCCTTCTCATCATCTAATGCTTGCAAAACAAGCGTATTTAACTCTTCAGGTGAAAGATGCTTTTTTTTTCTGAAAATTGTCTATCTCCTTTTTAAATTTTACATACGACATATAGCGTTTTTTCACTGTTTCTACAACAGAGATGAAAGTAAGTTACTAATTAGGCGTATTTTTCCTAATTTTTGTTGCTGAAAGTGTATTTCGAGTTGAAAAAGAAAAAGCCCATTTGCGTTTGTGACCAGTTCCTAAATGACTAGGCGGGCACCTACTACCAAGAATTGCAACACTTTTGCTGGAGAGTGCCTTAAAGGTAAAATCAGGTCTGTTCATTACAAATATGTCCACGAGTTTTGCAATTCGATGTGGGTCTTTCCATTGAAAAAATTGTATTAGATTGTCGGCGCCCATTATCCAGATGAATGAAGTAACCGGAAATTGCAGACGCAATCGAGATAAGGTAATAATTGTTGACGCTCTTTTGTTAGGGAAGCAATTTGCAATTTGAAGCTGATNTTCATAAATCAAGCACCTTAAGCCAAGGCACATTATTGGCAACCATTATTGCGCTTAATAGTCTGTGTTCAAACGACATCATGTTAATATCTGACTTCAAGGGATTTTTCGGACTAACTAACCACCATATCTCACTTAATTTGGCTTGTTTTTTTGCAACTTCTGCAATTTCTTTATGCGCCTGATGAGCTGGATTAAATGACCCCCCCATTAATCCAATACGTTGTTTTCTTAAATGATGAGAAAGGCGTGTTATAAAAACATTTTTATTTTCGCGTTTCACCATGCCCCCTTACAATATATTTAAAACTTGTAAGTTGATCAGCGCCGACAGGACCTCTGGCATGCAGTTTTCCTGTTGCAATTCCAATTTCTGCTCCCATTCCAAATTCACCTCCGTCTGCAAATTGGGTAGATGTATTTGTCATAACAATTGCACTATCAACTTCTGCTAAAAACCGTTCGGCTAGATTTTTATTTTGCGTGATGATGGACTCCGTATGGCCAGAGCTATATTTATTGATATGCTCTATAGCAGTGTCAAAATTCTCTACAATTTTTATAGATAAAATTGCATCTAAATACTCTGTGGACCAATCTTCCTCATTTGCCTTCTTAATTGAGGGTAAAATTTTCATTACTTCTTCATCTCCTCGAAGTTCGCATCCAGCCTTTAAGAGGCTATCCGAAATATCTGGCAGTAGATCACGAGAAACAGACTTATCAACAAGCAAAGTTTCACAAGCGCCGCAAATTCCTGTTCTTCGCATTTTTGCATTTAGGGTGATTTCGCGCGCCATATCGGGATCTGCTTCTTCTGCTACATAAATGTGGCATATACCTTCAAGGTGGGCAAAAACAGGGACACGTGCTACTTCTTGCACTAAACTTACTAAAGATTTACCACCCCTAGGAACAATTACATCTATTTTTCCAGCAGCTTGTAATAATACATTTACAGCTTCTCTATCTGATGTTGGTATCATTTGAATGGCTGACTTTGGTAATTTAACCTCACTGAGACATTCTTGCATTAATTCTGTAAGAATAGAGCTCGTATGAAAAGAATCAGAACCACCACGCAATATTGCTGAATTACCAGATTTAAGACATAATGCGCCAGCATCAATAGTTACATTGGGTCTAGATTCGTAAATAATACCTATTGTACCAAGTGAAGTAGATATACGTTCAATTTCAAGTCCAGATTCAACATTCCATTTCGATAATGTTTTACCTAANGGGTCTGGCATNTGTGCAATATTTTCNACCCCAGCCGCCATATCATTTATTCTTTCTGGAGTAAGCGTTAGTCTATCAACGAAAGAAGAAGGAAGCTGTTTATCATTTGCATTAGACAAGTCTAATTGGTTAGCGGCGACAATTTGTTTGCTGCGAGTTCTTATTCTTTCAGCAATTATGGTTAATGCTGAACACCTTATCAAATGCGAAGATTGTCCCAATAACAGTTGTGCTTGTCTTGCTTCTTGAGTTAGATAATCTATCATATCAACAACAGATAGTTCTTTTATGGAATTATTAGGTTGACTCATTATCTTCTCTTTTTATTTTCATCATTACTAAATCATCAGCGTGGATTAATTCAGCGCGTCCTTGAAATCCTACTATTGAGGCGAAAGAAGCACTTTTCTTACCTTTTAGCTGATTTGCCTGTTTATTGGAATAGTTTGAGAGACCTCTAGCTATTTCAAAATTGTCATCCGTCTTCACCGAAATAACATCACCTCTTTCAAAATTTCCAGAAATAGATTTTATACCCACTGGTAATAAGGATTTTCCTTCACTTATTGCGTTTAAGGCACCTTCATCAATCGTTACACTGCCCGATACTTTAAGGCTTCCAGCAATCCATTTTTCACGAGCTGTATGTGGTTCTATCATTGAATAAAATAAACTAGCACGGTTGCCATTTAGCAAGCGATTGATAGGGTTTTTAGGTCGACCATCGCAAATAATCATGTCAGCGCCGGCTTTTGTTGCAATCTGGCCTGCTGATAATTTTGTTATCATTCCACCAGAGGCAAAAGTTGAATTTGCACTNCCTCCCATAGCTAAAATATCTTCCGTTATTTCATTGATTTCTGGAACATGTTTGGCATTTACATTACGTGAGGGGTCAGCGGTATATAACCCATCAATATCAGATAATAAAATTAGTAGATCAGCAGAAATCATTCCTGCTACTCGAGCTGCTAGCCTATCATTATCCCCAAATCTTATTTCATATGTTGTAACAGTATCATTTTCATTTACAACAGGAATAACATCGAGGTTTAAGAGTGTCTTTATTGTTGCTCTGGCATTTAAGTGACGTCTTCTTGTTTCTGTATCTTCTGGTGCGAGTAAAATTTGTGCGGCAGTAATTTGATGTTGTGCTAGATAATGAGCCCAAAGGTGCATAAGCTGTCCTTGTCCCACAGCAGCAGCAGCTTGTTTTTCTTCAAGTTTTATAGATTTGAATTTAAGATTAAGGATTTCCCGTCCAATAGCAATGGACCCAGAAGAAACAAGAATAATTTTCTTTCCACTTGATTTTAATAAAGCAATATCTTTGCAAAGAGATTTGACCCAATGTGATTTTATTCTTCCAGTCGATTCATTTATAAGTAAAGCAGAACCAATTTTGATTACAATACAGGATGCCTCTCTTACTTTGTTTGATAAATTTTTCACTTAAGTTAAAACCTTGAATTTAGTTACTTCTCAAATATAAATTCATTTTAAGGGTGCCATGTTTCATAAACTTCTCCCTCNCTTTTCTGCTTTACGTTTTCACGTTTTATCACATCATATACTGCACGCAATATCTTATTCAAACCNGAACCTGTAACAGAGGATAGAGGGTAAATTTCAGTACCACCAGCTTTTCGNAGTTCACTAATTAAGTCCGNAACATAATCTTTGGGTGCTGCGTCACATTTAGACAAGGCTATAATTTCTGGCTTTTTAGATAAATCGTCATTATAAGCAGATAGTTCAGAACGAATGGTTCGCCAACTCTCAACTGGGTCTGCGTGTGTTGCATCTATCAAATGCAGTAACACAAGGCATCTTTCTACATGTCCTAAAAAGCGGTGGCCTATTCCCGCTCCATCATGAGCGCCCTCTATNAGTCCAGGTATATCTGCCATTACAAATTCTTTTTCGTCAATGGCGACAACCCCTAAATTAGGATGTAATGTTGTAAAAGGATAGTCTGCGATTTTTGGTTTTGCAGCAGAAACAACACTCAGGAATGTTGATTTGCCTGCATTTGGTAATCCAACTAATCCGGCGTCTGCAATTAGCTTTAAACGAAGCCAAATCCACATTTCTATTCCCATAATGCCTGGCTGAGATTTTTTAGGCGCTTGATTGGTAGACGATTTGAAAAATGCATTTCCGTGCCCGCCTTCACCGCCTTTTGCTAAGATAATTTCCTGTCCAACAGTGGTAAGATCCGCTAATATCATTGATTGGTCATCAGATAATATTTGAGTCCCAACAGGGAGTTTTAAAATAATAGATTTTCCAGATAATCCTGATTTATCTCTACCCGCTCCAGGGCGGCCTGACTCAGCTTTAAAATGTTGATGGTAGCGAAAATCAATAAGTGTATTTAAACCATCAACACATCTTGCAATTATATCTCCCCCACGTCCACCATCCCCGCCATCTGGGCCTCCATATGGCACATTCGCTTCGCGCCGGAAACTTACAGAACCTGGTCCCCCATTTCCAGAACGAATAAAAATTTTTGCTTGGTCGAGGAATTTCATGTTTTATGACTTTGCATTAATTATTTTTCTGCAAATTTAAGCTTATTTAAATACCGTTTAAACAAAAAAGGGAAAACCGTTGGCTTTCCCCACGAAAAAATTTATTTTCTCTTTGATTTATTCTGCAGCAACAGCTTGTGAAACATTCACGAAGGTTCGACCACCTGTTTTCTTTCTAAAGTTTACTGAACCTGTTGTCAGCGCGAATAATGTATGATCTTTGCCCATTCCCACGTTTTCACCTGGATGAAACTTAGTTCCTCTTTGGCGGACGATGATGTTTCCTGCCAACACAGATTCGCCACCGAATTTTTTTACTCCTAAACGACGGCCAGCTGAATCACGACCATTACGGGAACTTCCACCTGCTTTTTTATGAGCCATCTTTAAACTCCTCTTATTTTTTTACACTAGGCATTTTTTTAGCTGTTGCTTTCTTAGCAGCTAATTTTTTGGTAGTACCTTTTGTACTACTCGCCTTTTTTATAGTTTGTTTTTTAACACTTTTTTTTGCAACTGCTTCTTTTACTGTGCTTTTATTTTCTTTGTCACCTTCTGGTTGGGGTTTTTTATTTGAGGCTTTTATCTTCCCATCTGGACTTATATCTATAATTTTGAGAAGGGTTAAATCT
>FUFK010042358.1_pt1 | contig 20799 bp, 34 predicted proteins | sample 1021851 | NCBI WGS metagenome assembly FUFK01 (sample SAMEA51879418, study PRJEB19060) | metagenome
TCAACACCATCAGCATTTAACATCTTATCATTATCCATAGTTAATACTTGAATAACTTTTCCGTTAGCTCCTAATTTTGCAAAATGTGCCATAATGTTTCTCCTTATATATTAATTTTAATTATCATTCAACTATTGAAATCTATATCTTATTACTACTATTCCTGAACCACCATTTCCACCTGTTGAATTACCACCAGATGTTGCTACGTGAGTTCCACCACCGCCACCACCTGTATTGGCTGCCGCTGCACATCCTGTTTGACAACCACTTGAATTTGCACCTTGAGCCCCTGAACCACAAGGAGAAGCTGCTCCTCGTCCATTTCCACCTGAACCACCACCTCCTCCAGCTCTTGCTACTGGACTTCCTGTAATACTTGTTGTTGCTCCTGCACCACCCGCACCACCTCCTGAAGGATCATTATGGTTTGTACCTACAGCTGTAGCACCACCTCCTCCGCCTGAAGAATTAGCACAAGTAGTAGCTGATGAACCTGTCCCTCCGTTACTTCCTTGAGCTGGACTTACAGGAGGTGTATTTCCTGTTCCTGCAGTGGTAGTGCCTTCACCAGGAGAAGAGTTATATGCACCTCCTCCACCACCAGAACCACCACAAGTGTTTGAGCTACCACTTGAATAAGTTTTTCCACCACCACCTCCAGCTGATGTAATTGTTGAAAAAACTGAAGGACTACCTTTAGACCCACTTGGTATTGATCCGTAACCTGACCGTCCTGTTCCACCACCACCTACTGTAATTGGAAAAGACGTTGCTGTTACTGTAACTCTATTTGGAGCGGATGGGTAACCATCTAATGGACTTGCTGTATAAGGAGTTGCGGGAGATTTAACCTCTCTAAATCCTCCAGCACCACCACCGCCACCAGCTGTATTACATCTCCCTGAACCTGCTCCAGCACCACCACCAGCTACTACTAAATATGAAACCACATTATTAGCAGCACATTGTGCAACAGATGATACTGTAAAAGTACCTGGACCTGTAAAAGTGTGAATTTTACAATTTCCTGAAGTTGATTCTGTTCCTCCAGAAGCAGATATAAATGCATTACCTGTTATGTTTGATGTTGAATCAATAACATTTTTCCAACCTTCTGTGTCATCTACATATACAAAATATGCCGATTGTCCTTCGGTGTTTAATGTTACACTTGCATTTATTCCTCCAATTTTATTTGTTCCATTTGGTGTAATAATTAAATTACCTGTTTGAAATGTGTTTGTATAATCTGCTACTGCAAAAGAATTACCTGCTGTTCCTGCCGGAAGAGTTACTGTAAAACCTCCACTAGAGGTATCACAAAAATATCCTTCTCCTGCTGTTACTGTAAAACCTGTTGTTTTTTTAGTTGTTACCCAAGAGACTTCACCTGTAGAACCAAAACCTGATGCGGTTCCTTGGTTTGTAATTGATACACCACTAGGAATTGTGAATGTATCTCCACTATCCCCTAATGTAGTTGTACCACACGCTGTTCTTGGACTAATTTTATTTACTTTTATTTCACTCATAATTATTGTTTATCTCCGCAGAATTATAATAATCAAAAGAAGTGTTAAAAGCTATTACAGTTTTTTGATTATCACTTTTTAAAAAATTAGATCTATGTGGATAATATGCTGGAAAAGTTAATATATCTCCTTCTTCTACATCTATATCTGTGGGTTTTTTATCTTTTAAATTATAAAATTGAGTTTTCATATTTTTTTCAGGCATTTCTAAAAAATAAATGTTAGCAAAATTACTACCAGGATGAGAATGCCAATCAACTTTATCATTTGTTTTGTATTGATTAAACCAAGCATTATTAATAGTCCATTGTTTACAATGTAAAAATTTAGCTACATCATTCATATTTTCTTTTATATTATCATAAAAAATTTCTAAGTATTCTCTTTTTACATCTTTTGGTACATCCCAATCTGTTTTAGAAATATCTTCGGTTCTGTTTTTAGCTTTTTTATTTGGCATTTTTTCAATTGCTTTTAAAATTTTATTTTTTAATTGTTTATGTTTTTTAAATTTATTCATAATATAAAAACTTTGTAATTCCACCACTTTCATAAATTACTGATATTTGTATCTAATAACAACTATACCTGATCCTCCTGATGCTCCTGGTCCATTTGGTTCTGGATAGTGAATACCTCCACCTCCACCGCCGCCAGTGTTTGTTGTTCCAGCTACTGCGTCTCCTCCATTAGGATATCTACCACCAGGTCCTCCGCCACCTATTCCTCCTTGATAAGCGCCACTTTCAGGTGGGTTTTGTCCACCTCCACCACCGCCAGAAAAATAATAATATGAACCACAGTTTTGTCCACCTGTTCCAAAAGCACTAGGTAGTCCACCACCTGCTCCACCACTCACAGTTGGACTTGCTCCTAATGAAGCAGTTCCAACAGCAATTGCTCCACCACCTCCAGCTGCACCTTCATTAGGAGATGATATTGAAGTTCCTCCATTGTTTCCTTGAGATGGGGTTACTGGAGGTGTATTTCCTGAACCACCATTTTTAGGTGAACCTTGAACTCCACCACCCCCACCAGATCCACCAGATCCACCACACTGAGTAGATCCACCACCATAACCACCTCCTGCAGAGGTAACTGTAGAAAAAGTTGAATTTACTCCGACCGTTCCACTACCTTGGTTTGAGCTAGAACCAGCGCCACCACCACCAACAGCAATAGGATAACCTTGAGCTGTGACTGTTATTTGAGTTCCAGAAGGGGTAGGAGATCCATATCCGTTAAGAGGTGCGCCTGGTGCACCTGAAGTTGGCGCACAAGTTGTATTTAAAAAATATCTAAAACCACCACCGCCACCACCAGCACCTTTACCTCCACCAGCGCCACCACCGCCACCTCCACCAACTACTAAATAATCTACTATATTATTAGCTGCAGTTCCACCTGCAACACTCACTGTAAAAGTGCCAGGTCCATTAAAAGTATGAATTTTATAATTTCCACAAGTTGTTACTGTACACCCACCACTTGCTACTATAAACGGACTTTGTTTAACATTTTCTGTTGAATCATTAACTGTAATCCATCCTTCAGTTGAATCTACAAAAACTAGTGTAACTGATTGACCTTGAGTGCTTAAAACAGCATTATCTGTTTCACCAGATATTTTATCTGATCCGTTGGGTACGAGAGTTAAAGCGTGGGTGTCAAAATTATCGCCATAATCTGCAACAGATACAATAGCTCCAGCACTACCTGCTGGTAAATTCATATTAAACGCGCCACCTGATGTGTTAGCAAAATAACCTTCGCCATTTGCTGCAGTGAACGTAGCTGTTTTAATTGATCCTGTCTGCCAATCAACGGTCCCCGTTCTACCGAAACCTGTTTGTGATGCACCTGATGCTAAAGCAATAGTATCACCACTAGCGCCAATAGTAATGGTATTACTATTCTCGTTAATGATGTTAGCTCCGCATTGATTTTGAATATTGTTTACTTTAATTGTACTTGTCATAATTATTGAAATTTATACCTTATTATTACTATACCAGAGCCGCCATTTCCACCTTTTGCACTTCCAGTACCGGCTTCTTTTTGAGATCCACCACCGCCACCACCACCGGTATTAGTCGTTCCAGCTGTTGCAGGATTACAAGATCCTCCATCAGTTCCATCTTGACCACCTGAACCTCCACCACCTGGTCCACCAATTCCTCTTAAAGGAGGGTTTGCATTATTAGATCCACCACCGCCACCACCTGCTCTCGTTACTGGAGATCCTGTAATTGCACTTGTTGCACCATTTCCTCCTGGTCCAGCAGTACCAGTAGAACCTGGTCCCGAACTATCACAAGTTGTACCATTTGCTCCCGCTGAAGTAGCTCCACCGCCTCCACCTGCAGCAGCGGCACTATTAGAAGTAGATTTACCACCTTTAAACCCTTGGGATGGACTAACTGGTGGAGTGTTTCCTGCTCCACTATTATCACTTGGTCCAGAATCTCTTGCTGCACCACCGCCTGATCCACCTGCTAAACCTGCTCTTGAGTTAGGACTTTGACAAGGTTGCATTCTTGCTCCACCGCCACCACCAGCAGTTGAGGTTACTGTTGAAAAAGTTGAAGGGTTCCCTGGAAGACCAATGGCTCCTCTATTTGGAGGAGATGCACAACCAGCAACCCCACCAGCTCCAACTGTTATTGGATAAGCTTGAGCTGTAACTGTTATTTCCGTTCCACCAGGATTACCGTCTAAAGGTGATGCTGAATAAGCATCAACAGGTGATTTATATTCTCTAAAACCTCCTGCGCCTCCACCGCCACCACCCATACTTCCACCGCTTCCACCACCTGCTGCTACCACATAAGAAACTACGTTATTAGTTCCAGATGTTGCTACACTACATACTGTAAAAGTACCTGGACCTGTAAATGTATGAATTCTAAAATTTCCATCTTCAGTTATTGTTCCACCAGTTGCGCATATAAAATTTTGTCCAAAACCTTGTGAACTATTTCCTGCGTTAACTACAATCCAACCTTTTGTTGCGTCTACATAAACTAAACTTATAGAAACTCCTTGTTGATTAAGAACAAGATCAGACGCAGCTCCTTCTATATTAGAACCATTTCTAGCTATTGTTAAATTATTAGTATTAAAAGTGTTTGCATAATCTGAAACTGCAACTATGTTTCCTGCGCTTGGAGACGAAGGTAAAGTTAAATTAAAAGCTCCACCTGTAGTGTTAGCAAAATAACCTTCTCCATTAGCAGCTGTAAAAGTTGCTGTTTTAATACTTCCTGTCTGCCAATCAACAGTCCCCGTTCTTCCAAAACCAGATTGACTAGCACCACTTCCTAAAGTTACCGTATCACCAGAAGCACCTAGTGTTAAGGTAGTTCCGCATTGTGGTTCGACTGTATTTACTTCTATCTTAGACAATGACTAATACTCCTGTAACTGTGATTGTGCCAGGTATTGTAATAGGTCCTGCTAGTACACCGTTTTCAATTGTTTGTGTACCGTCGATTGTACCTGCTTGGTTTGGTATAAATTCATTAGGGGCTGCGCTGCCTCCGATGTATTGGATTCCATTTACTATTGCCGTCATAATTCCTCCTACGAACTAATTGTATCAATAAATGATGTAACAATATCTAAAGACGAAGCGGTATCACTTTGTGCTTTAAGTACATCACCATTTGCTAAAACAATTTTTGCACCGCCTTGAATTAGTTCGATTGCAGAGTTTGGTGGAACACTCACATTCTTTGCAATGAAGTGATCATTTCCGCCATTTACAATCTGACAACTAGCCAAAACAGTTCCAGTGGTAGTGTTACAGATTCTAATACCTATAACAGCATCAAAGTCCCCAGCAGTAATTAAAGTGACTGGAGATGTACCAACGTTTCTTTGTAAATTGTTTCTAAAATCTTGTGCCATATTTTTTTCCTATTTATAACGCAACGGCCATTGCTAATGCAAAGCCAGCTGACGCTGCTCCTACTGGTGTTCCTGATGCATCCAAGAAAACCGATTTACTTGCTGGTAAAGTACAGAATACATCTTTTGTACCTGCACTAAAATCAACAACATTATCAGAGTTAGAACTACTAAAAATTGTAGCTCCTGATCCTCTTGTTAAGTTTGCACTTGTACCATCTAATGTTCCAAGTCCAACTTCAAACTCACTTGTGCCTTGATTAAAGATGCAATAGTAAGTCGTGTTATTGTTTCCTATCCCTGCTGCAAAAGTTTCAAAACCAGTCACTGCTGCCCCAAGTGCAAATGCACCTGTTCCAGTAGTTGTGCTTGTTACTTTTACTCTGTCGTTTATTACCAACGCCATAAATTTTCTCCTTAACTCATACTAATAATTGCATTAGACGGTGTAGTTGGATCAGGAAACGTAATAGTAAAAGTACCATTCGTTGCTGTCTTGTTTCCACCAAAATCTAAAACCACTACTAGTCTATTTGCTGTACTATCAACTGTATCCGTATTGTATATCGCTGCAAAAGCTGCAGTGAAAGATGCACTACTATAACTAACATTATCAAAGTCTACTGATGCAACTGCTGTGCTCGACGCAACTCCAAGATTTGTTAATGTTTTAACAGAATAGTTAGTTCCACCTGTTGTATCTACTTCACCATTACCAGTTCCTAACAAAGCAACTGTTGATGAAGTTGAATATGGATTAGTTGTATACAAAGAAATTTTAAAAGTGTTTCCTCCAGAAGCTTGAAAGTCGTGTTGACCAGAGAAGAGAGCACCTCTAAAACTAAACGGTATTATATTTGCCATATTGTTTTATCTCCTATTTATAACTTGATGGTGGTTTGACGTTAAGTTGAGCACGAACTTCACCATCTTGATATTCGTCTCTGCGTCTTTGACCGATTTGCTCGATCGCGTACGATTCTATTGCCTCGTTATATTGGCTTTGATAGTATTGTAACATATCTTGAGGACCTTTCAAGTATCCATATGCATTTACCAGACAAGCGTATAAAAGTAAATCTTGATATTTATTTGACAAATAAGTTCCATTTGTAGCTGGAGCAGGTGTAGAAGTTGTGTCTGTAATAGTCTCTGGCTCTTTGTCATAAGCTAGTGTAATTTCGTAGGTTTTATCAGGCGTTGGAGCCAATACCCAAAATTCTTCATCCCAGTTTGCATAATATTTAGGTATATCCACACCTGCAGTTCCAGGAGTAGAATAGTATTCTGCAATAAAACTAGTATCTCTTTGTTCTAAATAATACTGATTTCCATCTTGATCTTTAAATTGAACATATCGAATTGCTCTTAAATCATCTGGTATAGTTACATATCTGTTACCAACGATGGCATTTGATGTTGCATAAAATACACTTTGGTCTGTATCAATTGCTCTATATATTTTATTTTCTGCATTTTTGATTATAGTATCTAAAACTGAATCCGATAATACAGAACTACTAACTTCTGTGTAATTTCTAATATCAGTTCTTAAATTATCTAAAGTGTATGCCATTATCCGTTTACTACCTCTAATGTTACTGGTCCTGCTGAACAGTTTTCTCCACCACCTGATATACCACCTGATGTAGCATTACTAGTGCTTGTTATATGAAAATAATTAATTGGTTGTGTTAAAGGATCTGTTGTTGTAGCTCCTGTAACAGCTCCTGTAGAATCTATTTGTCCTAATGCAATTGTAAATCCACTTGAATTATTTAGATCACTTACATTATCAAATGTAGGAATAGTTACAAACTGCTGTAAGTTTTTTATATCATCAGGATTAGCACCACCGGGTCCAGCTGCAGTTACGATAGGTGGTCCTCTAAATCTTACAATATCTCCTGCACTTCTTTGATGATCTTCTGAAAAAACATTTACATAAGTTGTACCAGCATAAATTACAGATGTAAAAGGATTATCATCTAAAAGTATTAAACTTGTTTTAGATGCAGGTTGTGGTCTTGGATTAAGTAGAGCTTGTGGATCCGAACCAACTGGTTTAGGTTCTAATTGTGGTTGCTTTGGTTCATACTCAGAAATATGAACAAGTGATCCATTCCATTCTCTAACCATTTCAGGATATGGAAAAGCCATTCCCGATCTATCAGAAATTGCTAATGCTCTTTTACCTGATGCATACTTACCCATTATACTCCATCTCCATAAAATGTTTGTGGTGAAATGAAAGTAGATGTTCCTTGATTATCTGCATCAAGTGCTCTTAATAATTCACTTTCATATCTTCTTTCCAACTCTTGACTCATAGCTGGTGAATATTTTTGACTTAAATAATATGCAAGTCCAGACATCATACAAGGATAAAATCTATTTACGATATCTGATGTATTATTATATGCACCTGCATCTTGAATTTTTGCTAAATAATAAAAACAAAATTGAAAATTACTTGGTGTGGTAGAATCTGATACACTTGCACTTGGTGTTGTATATAAAAATATACTAGGATTTAATTTTCTTTCTACATAATATTGTGATGGTGTACCTTTAGCTAATTTGTTTGGTGTTGCTGAATATGCAGATCTATCTATTTTTGTAAGTGCAATATCTTGTGGTGCTGTAGCATCAGAGTTATTTCTGTAATAAGCTTCTAATACTGTATCCAAATCTTGTGGAAAGTTTTCTGAATCAGATGCAAAACTATATTCTGCTTGTCCCTCTACTAATGGTACTTTTGCAAGTTTTACTTTCCAAAGATGAACACCTCTATTTGCCCATTCTTGAAACATTATATTTAAAGAACGTCTTGCTGATCTTAACTGATATCCTGTTCTAGTGCCCTGAACTCCCGTTCTTTCAAAAGCTTCTTCTATAATGTCATCTATTTGTGGATTAAATTCTGTTTGTTCTGATGTAGGAGAAATAGTTTGAGCAGTATTACCCATACCGCTGTGATTAGTACAATAATAAAATAATAGTGGAGCGCCGGTAGTTCTAACTGGTGCAACATTAAAAGTTACGTTTGCTCCAGCGTTACCTGGGGTCCCTGTAGTTGTTATGCCTGTGGTATAAGCTGTACCAGCTGGTGTTGCGTGAGTTCCATTATCTGTAGTTGAAAAAGCTAATTGGTGAACACCACCAACTGCATTACTTGAATCTGATTGATCAAAAATGTAAGTATTGCCTTCTTGTAAATATAAGACAACATTAGCCTCTCCGTTAATATAAAATTTATTACCGGTACCGTATTTGTTAGTCCCCGTTGCTACGGTTACTTTATAAGTTATTGTAGCCACAATTTTACTCCTACGTAAATGTTATAGTAACACTTGGTGTAGCTGTTAAATCTAAATAAATTCCTTCTTCAAATAGAATTCCAGAACCAGGAACGTAAAAGTCTATTCCTTCAGTTCCAAATTCAAACGTAGCTATTGCAGTTCCAGCTGCTCCACCAGATTTAAAAATTATTTTAGATCCAGCAGCTCCTTCGGCTTGTATACCTGTAAGTCTAGCTCTTTGTCCTGTAGGAACCATTTGTGCGTCTGCTGTAGCGTTGGCTACCTGTTGATCACTTGAATATGATGCCATTGTTTCTCCTTAAATTATGTGTGGGCCGGAGCCCACACTAAATTAATTATTATAACGCAGTTAAATTATTATTTTGTGCGTATGTAACAACCACTCTTGCTTTACCTGCATTTGCAGAGTTAGCAACAGTAATACCAAAAAGTTCAACATCACTTGAACCAATGTTATCAAAAACACCTACTGCCGCTTGTCCCATAGAAACGTCTAAAGCTGTTGCTGTAACGTTTGTTGCTGGGCAAAGGTTAGCTGGAGTTCCTGACGCAGTTCCAATAGAAATTGTAGTTGTAGAAGAAGCTGTGAATAAAGCCTCTATAACTAAATCAACACTAATGATTTGACTGTTTGCAGGAATAACAATTCCTAAAGCAGTTGCTGTAGTTGTTGCGTGAGTTAAGGCAACATCTGATGATTGAGTCATTACTACCTGACCAACGTTTTTTACGTTATCACCAAGTGTTGAACCTGTTGTATTTGAAATCGTTCCCGCTTTAATCGGTCCCGAAAATGTAGTTGATGCCATAATTATATCCTCCTAGTTTTCCGAATACAGTCTCTAGGCCGTCGACTATACGCGTCTGTATTCTAATTAATTGTATAGTGTGTCTTTTATACAATACATTTTAGTAGAGCGCAAGAGAGCCTGTAATGTGGATTGGTTTTTTCCAACGATGTAGCTTTTGTTTAAGTAGCTACAGAAACTTCGGGTGCAGAGCCTTCTATCTTATTTCGCATATGCTCTTTTTGAGCTTCTGCAAGTTTAATATGGCTCAAAACTTCTCTGACCTTTCGATCAATCTTAACCATATTGAGAGTATATCTACCCTCTTTAAGATGCTCCTGCTCCCATTCGAGATCCAGACCCTTCTTCTTGTGGTAAAGGTCTTGTAGATGTTGCATCATTTTCTCCATCGATAACCTCCTCATAGGTTATAAACTTACGTGAAGGATTATAAAAACCTTCATCTTCCCATTTTATATCACCTTTTCCCAGTTTGTCAATAATAGCATTTTCTATTGAAATGGGGCCGTCTTCTGCGGATATTTTAAAATCTGCATAGTGACCGTAAGCTCGTATCTGTACTCGGAAGTTTTTCATATTCACACCTTATATTAAAAAAGGGGCCGTTTCAAGCGGCCCCTTAATATCTTTTTATTACGTTGCGTTTGAACCGAAGATACCTCTTGGATCAGAGAATCCAAATACATATCTTTCTCTCGCTTTGTATCTAACGTTGCCTGTATCAAAGTCACCTTCCATTGAAGTTTTGATAGGTGATCTGTTGAAGTGTTTCAGACCATTAGGCACATCAGTTTTAATAAAGAATTTCTTATTAGCAGTTAAGTAATTATTTACTGTGTAACCACCAGAGATCATTCCCATATTTCTGATTGCGTTAATGTCGTTATCAGCTGTACCTGTTCTGCCTGCAGAATTCATAAGTCTGTCAGCAGTAAACTGAAGCGCTGAAGGAATTATTAATCTAGTTCCTGTCGCTGCAATTTTTAGGCCTCTTTCATCTGTAAGAGCTGCGATGTCAATTAATGACTGCTCTAAAGATGTTTCATTAAGTTCAGCAGCTACTGTTAACTCGTTTGAAAAAGTACCAGCTAATGTAGGGTGGTCAGTAGCGCAAAGCTCCTTACCATCTCCACCAGCGAAGTTACTATCAAACGCGTTGTTTAGAACAGCTGCACCTTTAATGTTTTTTGTAGATGCCATAGATCTAGCTAAAGCTTTCGTATATCTAGAAGCAAGTCTATCGTAAAGATTGTCTTCGATAGCTTCTTCAGTGATAGCGAATGCTAACGCGATTGTTTCGTTTGTATAACGAGCTGTGAAAGTTTCNTGNGCNTCGTCGAAAGTTACACCNTGTCCTTCAGGTTTAACTGCCGCGTTTGNGAAACCAGCTAACATTACTTCCTCTTCGAAAGCTCTGTCNGANGTNTCNGTNTCNAAAATTTCAGCCCACTGCTCGCCGTATTGTTTGTACTCTAGTCCNAATAGTGCATTNAGACCAGGCTCTAGTTCTTTNACTAGTTGTGCTCTTGATATTGCCATAGTTTTATACTCCTATTCTACTATTAATTGTACAAGTTACTTGCTCTAGCAATGACCACTATTTGGTTTGAACCAACTGCAGTGTTATCTTTGTTCTCAGGGTCGTTCGCAGATCTCACAAGTTTGAACATATGAGTTCCAGCTGAACCACCGCCGATATCCAAAGTAACAGTTGATTGACCGTCTTTAGCGTCACCTGCTGTAAAGCTGTTTGTGTTATAGCCAGCACTTCCGTACATAGATTGAGTAACTGCCGCATCCGCTTTTCCCACATATTCTTGATTCGGATTGTCATTTACAAAACCTATACCATCACTGCTGCCTGTGTTGTAGTCAGTTCCAAATGTTGTGCTCGCTGCTACTGAGTTTGCGAAAGTCGGTTTGCCCGATGTGCTGTTTATGAAAAAACAACCATTGAACACTCCGATAAGAGGAGCGTGACCTGTATTGTCAAACGCTGCTCCACCTGATCCACCATCGTCAGTCGTAGCGAAACTTGCATCTTGTATGTAACCTTCGTCACCAGAAGAATCCTGGATAGACACTGGGTTATTTTTGAAGATACCAACACCTAGGCCTGATTTGATTTTGTACTCAGATTGTCCTGAAGTCGCTGGAGTATTTCCAAGCGTCATCACTGTTCTTAAGCCAAAACCAGTTGTACTTGCATTTGCCATAGTTTAGTTTCCTTTTTATAGTTAATTTATTTTGTTGGTTTAGAAATTGCTAAAAAACTATTTCTTTGTACCACCAAAAGTTACACGAGTATTCGATTCCTTATGGAATTTCATACTTGGGTGCTGTTCCTTCATAAGATTGTTCTCTACTGCTTCTTCTTTTGCATCGTTTTGCTTTTTATAATAAGCATCGATTTGAAGCGCAATCTCCTCTGGTATCCTAGCCAGCAATAGGCCTCCCACTCCAATGATCCCTGCGTATCTGCCTTCAGTATCAGATGGATATTGAGTGTCTGGATATTCGTCAGCTCTCACTAACTCCCATCCTTCTCTCAAAGATGATGCTATATTTTTAGCATCTGATTGTCCGAGTATCTCGGCACGTATCCACTGATGTCTATATCCAGTTGGCGCTGGGGGTGCATCAAGTGAGTTGGGTGGAGTCCAAACTTTTTTGACTTCAATATTTTGTCTTGTTTGACTCGCACGAGAAGTTTTTATTTTTTCATTTTCCATTTTATGCTCCTTCCGTGATTTTTAATTGTTTTGCATAAGCTTCTAGCGGCACACCTAATCTTTTAGCAATTGCTACCTGTGAAGGCGTGAGTTTTACAGTTTTTCTGCGTCCGGTTGAGGCTGAACGTTTAGCCGAAGCTACATTTTGAGTAGGTTTTACTCTTTCTGTAGAAGTATCCTCTACCTTATCAAATTTATGCGGAAATTCAAGTCTGATTCTTTTATCAACTTCAGCATAATATTCATCAGATTTAGGATCAAAACCTTCTTCTTCTACTAGCTTTTTATGTAAATCAAAAGCTGTATAAGTCATTGCAGAGTCATTACCAAACCAAGGATTTCTCAATGCCCAGTCTTCTGCTTTAGGGTCAGTAGCTGGTTGTTGAGTCCTTTGAGGTGTTATATTAACATCTTTACCAGGTTCTGGTTTAGTTTCTTCTGCAACTTTCATTGCATTAAGTCTTGCACCATCCATAGTTAAGTTTGCAATTTGCTCTTGAGCCGCGATTTGTGCTTCCACATTTTGTGACTCGATAGCATTTTTAAGAGCTAACTTGGCTGCTGCCATATTAGTTTTAACTCTGTTTTCAAACTCTGATGTATAAGATTTATCTAGTTTAGATAATCTTCCTTCTAACTCACTCTTTTGTTTGTTAGCTGCTTCTGCAAATGCGATAGCTTCTTCTCTTTGTCTTTCTGCTTCTCGCATTTTACGAGTAAGTTTAGCGATACGTTTTTGAACGCCTTCGCTATATTCTTTTAACTCGTCTGCTTTTTCTTCTTTTTTTTCAAGTTTAGTTTCTCTTTCATTTTCAAAAGTTTTATCTTCTGAAGATTCGGAGATTTGCTCTACTTCAATTTTCTCTTCTGCAGGTGCTTCAACTTTTTCTGCTTCACCTTTATCATCTAAATTAATTTCAGTTGCTTTTTCATCAGCTTCACCGACATCAATCAGACTTTCTACTTTGTTTTCGTTCTCTGTTGGCATAGTTTCCTTCCTATGTTAAATATAATGAAGAACTGATTCAGGATCACCTATGGTCCCTAACACTTCATCATCGTTTAATATTCGCACTTCTCCACCTTCAATTGGTAAACGTGCTCCAGCATATCTGGCAAACATTACCCAATCTCCTACTTTGCACCACGGCTTACCAAATTTTTCTTTGTCAGCGTATGCAAGATCTCCCATTTTTAAAACATAACCACAAGTCGTGGCGATTCTAGCTTTATCTAATTGTTCTTGAGAGAATAAAATTCCACCTTTAGTTTTTTCTTTTGGGGTAAAAGGTAAAACTAAAATTCTATATCCAACCGGTTCTGGTAACTGGTCAGCTACTTCTTTAATATTGTTTTCGTCTAATCTTTTTGCGTGAGGTTCTTCTTTTTTTTCTTGATCGTATTTATCTTGAAGTCCAAGTTTAATTTTTGGTACTTCCTTTTCCGATGTCGATAACGTTTCCTTGCTCATTTTCTTGCTCCTTTGGTTCTAGCAGGTTAGAGATTTCCTGTATTATTAATTGATAAGCGTGTGCCTGTCCTAGCATATACTTATATTTTTCCATACTGTCAACCCCGCCTGTCATCATCGAGTCTCCAATTTGTTGTACAGTAGCGTTTATTCTTTTTTTAAGTTTATCTATTATTATTAGTTCTTCTGATAGCATCTTTGCCTTTCTTAAAAATTGCAGCGACTTTATTTTTTCCCATAACTTTGGCACGCTGTTCTCCAACAGTTAAGATTTGTATTTTTCTTGCAAACGGTTTAGATATCTTTTTAACTTTTGCAACAGTCTTACGAGCGTCAGTAGGAGTCGCAAACTTAATACTAACAGTATCTTTAGGATTCTCATCAGTATAGAGCCTCCTACCTGAACCTTTTGGTTTTTTACCTGTTCCCTTTTTTGGATCCGCCACGTTTCATTTCCTTAATATGTTTTTTAATTATGTTAGATTGTTTTTTATGTAGTCTAGAAGCTTTGCCTAAAGCTTTTGCTACCTTCTGTAATTTTTTAACCATAGTTCTCCTTATAATTTAAACGCTTGTAGTTCTTTTAATTTTTCTTGAGCATCTACAAGTTTTTGCATTTGTTTATCTATTTCATCAATGTGTTGTGGATGTTCACCAATACCAACACTATTTTCTAAATAAATTTTTATAGTTGCATCTGCTTCGGATATTTGTGCATTGTATCGATCTTCTAGTGCTTGTAGGATTGCTCTCTTCATTTTTTCTTCCTTCTCTTTTTTAAAATCTTTACTCTTGTATGCCAACACCATTCTGTCATTTTAATAATATAAGTTTCTGCAAAAGAAACTGCATCATCAAGTTTAGCAAAACAATTATAAATAAATCGATCTAGCACTTCCACCTTCTTCTAGCCTGACGTAGTCTAGAATTAGGATTCTTTGCTGCTTTGGGAAATTTTTTCATTTGACCGGCGCTACGCGCACAGAAGGACTTACGTCTCTTCGCAGCTTTAGATCCTGGTTTGACTTTGCCAGTAACCGCTGTTTTTAATTTTGAGCCTGGATTTTTTCTTCTGTATGCAGCTACACCAGCTCTAGTCATACCTGCACCTTTTTCCGTAGGACGGAAATTTTTTTTATTTCTGGCAGGCATTTTATCTTGTCGTCTCACACTAAGCCTCCCATACTCATTTTCTTTCTTTTTGCAAACGTTGCAACGTTAGTTGGTTTCGGTCCCGTATTGCTTGCAGCTCTTTTTCGTCTGACAGCACTCGCCCTTTGCGAGCTTGTCATCCGTGTGGCTTTTGCAAGTGGGACGCACTTTGGATACTTTCTCTTCGAACCTTTTGAGCGCCCGCAAGGCTGAAACTTCCCATTCTTCTTCGGTGCTCCAATATCCACCCATTTCTCGTCTAGCCATTCTTTAAGTCCTTTTTTAGCCATTAGACCATCTTAGTTTTTTTACGTCTGTTGTTCATAACCTTCCCACATCCTCTAGCAATAAAACCACCATTAGCTTTTTTAGTTCTACCCACTTTGCCTTTACAATATTTGGATGCCCAAATATTTGCATATGCACTGGGATATACTTTGAACTTTCGCTTTGCGGCAGCTTTACCTTCTGGACATAGTTTAGCCATTTACTTTTTCCTTTTTTTAACTCTGCCACCTTTTTTCATATAGCCCATTTTCGCAACTACTTGCGGAGCTTTCTTTTTTAAAGCGGCTAGACCTTTTTGTTTCTTTGGATCTATTTTTTTCATTATGCTTTTTTCCTTAGTTTATTTAAAGTTATAGCAAGTCTAGCACGTTGTCCTAGCTTACCTTTTTTCTTCGCAGCGGCTTTTAATTTAGAAGCTGGAATCTTTTCGCCTTTCTTTATTCCTAAAGATTTACGTAAAGCTCCTGGCTTTTTAATTGCCTTCTGTATAAACTTTTGTCTAGCCATAAACTATCTGTTTATTTTGCCAGATTTTTTAGCTTTAGAACCAAACTTACCATAAGACTCATCACGAGATGCTTTTAATTGCTTCTTCGTTCTTTTCTTTTTGATTCTCATAGCGATTGACTCATCTTTTCTATCTTTGTAACCTTGTTTCTTTTTACCAACACGGCCACCTTTTTTGTACATAGCTCCACCCTTCATACCCATATCATCTTTGTAGTATCCTGAAGCCATATCTTTTCTAGCAGTAGACATTCCACCGCCTCTTTTTTTTACTCTGCCACCAGCCTTCATTGGGTTAGTGACTTGTGTATTGAATCGTCTATTAGGCATTATTTTTTTCCTCCGTTCCTAAAGATTTGTGTNCCCTTNATTCCNTANATNNNCGCCACGACAAGGATCCACAAATTTGTAAACCACGACGGCAATGACGAGAAGTATTCGAAGAACAATTTAACCTTGTCCATCGCAGTCGGATCGTCACTTACGACTGCCCANGCNAGCACCACTATGGGCGCCGAGAGAATTAATAAAACTGCCTCGTCTTTCCAGTCCGATTGACGGGCTTCTAGAAGTTTACCCTGGTAAGCTTCNTGNCCTTNNGCCATNNNTTNTGCGTGCATATGNTGTGCATCNGCCATCGCCATTTTNGTCTCTTGACGTTTTTTAAAAATGTGCGTGCCAGCTTGCAAAGCAATTTTTGCTAAACCAAACCAAGCCATAGTCTAGTACCAAGTTGCTTTTACAGGTTTTTTATCAGGTCGCATTCTTCTTGTACCTTTAACGTCAACCGTTTGTGATGTAAACGGGTCAGTCATCTCTACAGGAATCCCACCTTGTTGCTCGCCTTTTGCGTTAGCACCAAGTTCAGGTACAACTTTTACGTTGTTTCGACCGTTTTTTGTTTTTCTAACCATAGTTTTCTCCTTAATTAAATTTATACCTATTTTTTCGGAAAGTTTCTACCGAAATCGTGAATTTTACTAGCGTCAGCCATCTGTTGTTTAGCTAATGACACGCCAGCACGTAAACCAGCTAGATCTTCTGCTTGTTCAAGCTTTTGTTCTTGAATATCTTGGTTCATCATTGCTTTCATCTTATCAAGATCTAGTCTTTCTTGTCCTTCTTCCTCTTTTCTCTGATTTTCTTGCGCTCGAAGGTCAATTTCTCTACCTTTTAGTCTCAATAATGGGTCGCCACCAAACTCACCCATAATTTTTTCTTCTTCTTTAGCAAAATCTTCCTGCATTTCTGCAATTAACTTCGCTTTTCTAGACTCAATTTGGTTTGTAATCTGTTGTAGACGTTGTTGTGCTTGCATTGCTTGTGGATTTTGCATCATTCCAGCTGCCATTGCAGGATTTTGCATACCCATTGCTTGCATTTGTTGTTGAATCATCTGTGCTTCTTGTAATTCTTCGACAAATTCTAACTGAACTTGTTCTTGAGCCATTAAACTAATGTGTTCTAAAATATTTTTTTGTAAACTTGCCATTGCTCCAGGATTATTTTGTGTTTGATTTAGTCTCATAAAGTTTAAATGCGCATCAATGTGAGCTTTGTGGTCTTGTCCTGGAAAAGCTTGGTATGGTTTCATACTCATTGCCATAATATGTTCTAATGCTGGGTCCATCGGCATTGGTGCTGCAGGTGGTGGTAAGATTGCATTAACATTTTTCACCCCTAGCGCATCATACATAGATCTATATGCTTGATATAGATTATGTATACGAGGATTTGATTGCGCCAGTTGTAATTGAGATTGAGCTAAAGATATTCTTTGCGTCTGTGAGAAGATGTTTGGATCTGCTACAGGTAATATATCTACTCGATCATCAAAATCTTGAACTTTAATTTCTCTAGATGCACCTGGTACATCGTATGGATATACTGGTGGTAAGTAAGTTTTAAATACTTCTGCTAATAATTTAAATTCTTGTTTAAGTCCTACGTATAATCTTTTGTGTATAGCTGACATAACCCTCGATCCACGCTCCAATAACGCAACCGTTGTACCGACGGCCGCGGCTTGATTCATATCACCCACTTGTGAATCAGCGATGCTCGCGAATCGTTGGCCCGCAGATACAACAACTCCCATTAATTGTAGAAGTGTTGAATCTGGGCCTTTAAAGGGTAGAGTCATAAACTGATCCTTGATGTTTCCACCAGGAGCGTCTACGTCTCTAAACTCACCAGGTTGTAAAGGTTGAGCGTCATCTCTGACTCTGATACCTCTAGATTTAAAACCAGCTGGTAAGTTAGCTAAAGTTCCTGCATCCAACAACTGTCTTAAAGCTGCTGTTGCAGTTCTAGTTAATCCACCAATCATATGGATTAAACCAAAACCATAAAATCCTGTGCCAGGTAAAAATTTAAATTGTACAAAGTAATTTATTTTTTTCTTTAACGGATCGTTCTGTCTGTAGTTTCTTCTAATTGATAAAATTTTATTATTAGACTGTGCAACTGTTACAACGTAAGGTAATTTAATTCCTGTTGGCTCACCGTCTTCACCCATATCTTCATAACCTTCTAAATCTAAATTAGTGTGTACTTCATACAAAGTGTATTGATCTTCTTGACCATCTTTTGAAATACCTTCAAGTTCTAATTTTTTATCTTGTAATTGATTTTCAGTAACAGGTGGTGAACCTAATTCTACATCTCTATAGAATCCAGCAACCTGTTGTTTCTTTAATTCGTTTTTAGAAATTTTTATAACGTGCACTACTGCATCTGCATCATCTAATGAGTTTGCAGAATAAGGTACAATCAAATCTTCTGCTGGTACAAATTTTGACACGGCTCTACCTAAAAGGTCGTCGTAATAAACTTTCTTAAAGGTAGAACCGGAGAGGGGTAGATAGAAAAGCATTTGATCAAACTCTGGTTCGTATTCTTTCATCTGATCCATAATTTGATAATTCATAAAATCTTTTACACGTTTTGCCTGTTCTTCTTTTTGAACATTCAAGTCTCCCATTATCTGAGTTCTAACAGGTCCGTCTGATGGTAATAATTCTTTGTAAGCTTGTGCTTGAAATTGTGTCACCGCTTCAGCAAGCACAGGGTGATTAACACCTGATGCACCTCTAAAAGGTTCTGTTCGTCTTTCGTATTTAAATCCTAAAAGTTCTAAACCGTTTCTGTAAGTTTCTTCCCAGTCACCACGAGATTCTTTGTACTCGTTGTATTGGTCTACCATTTTAGAACCTAGTGGATCTAAAATTTCTTCACCTAAAAATTCTGCAAGGTTCTCAAAATGGTCTTCACCACCTTCCATTGCTGCAACCTTTGGATCAAATGAAACTTCAGCACCACCTTCTTCTGTCATTTCAATTTCAACAGGTCCACCTTTTTCTTGAATCTCTTCTACGTTCTCTTTGATTGACTCTTGAATTTCTACTTCACCTGGAACTTCTACAGTTGTTTTTGTATTGGGTAATGGTTTGTCTATTGTGGCCATTTGGTTAACCTATCCTGTTTTGTTAAATGTTGCAATTACTTCTTCGAGTATCTCTGTGTTTGGTTTCTTTGCTTCTTTGATTGGCTCTGGATTTGCAGCAGCCCATTCTAGTAATTCTGCTTGAGTAACTATTTCATCATTTGCAGTATTTACAAAAGCTCCTATATCAGAATTGTATCTTATATTCATTATCTTTTCTCCACGAACATTGAAGCGAGGCCGCCTTCTGAATATCCTGTTCTTCCTCTACCAGTTCTATTACTTACTGGACCACCATCTGAACCAATACCAAATCCCATTCCAGAATCAAAAGATTGATTACCTTGACTATCTTTTCCATAATTAACTGGTCCGTGTATGTTGGGATTGTAATCCATTTTTGCTTGTGATTGAATTGCTTTTAAAGCTTCGGCTTTAGTTTTTGCTTCTCTTATTTGTCTTTCTTTTTCTGCAGCAAGTTCAGCTTGAGCTTGTGCTATTTTTTGTTTTTGAAATTCAGTTGGTTTTTCATAACGATTCATTCTTTGAAGGTATTTATTAAGAGCCACTTCATAATTATTAGAACCAAAACCTGATATTACATTTTTACCAGCTAGTACAGAACCTGATCCATATTTTAAGCCACCTGTGTTTGGATCTCTACCAATCATATCTTCTAAACCTTCTAAAAAGTTTAATTGTCCTTCTAACAAAGGATTAAAATTTTTAGAGTCAGGATTAAATGGACTCATTGAATAAGCAGCTATGGAAGCTGGTAAAGGTAGTTTTGGTTGATTAGCTATTCTTGTTCCAAGCGTGCCTCTTATCTTTGGTTGGAAGAATTTACTTTCTTTCATTTTATTCATCGCACTATCAAAAAAACCAAGAAGACCTTCTCTAGGTTTAAACGCTGGATCTGATTTTAAACTTTCTAATCTTGATTCTTCTGTTGGAACAGATCTATCAAATCTATATTTGTTAATTTGTTGTTCAGGAGTTAAATCACTAAATCTTGGATCTCCGCTTAAATCTTTTGTAAACGTTTCTTGTAATCCTATAACCCGATCATCTCTTTGTGGAGTTAATTGTTGATTTATAATTCCTGTCTCAGGAGCAGGTGCAGTTGTAGATGCTGCACCAGGTATTTCATAACCCGCACCGGTGATTGCATTTCTAATTTCATCTTCTGTAAAATATCCAGCAGCACTCATAAAATCATAAATACTTTTTGCAGGACCTGTTAAACCTCCAAGGTTAAAATTTTTTCTTGGTTTCTTTTCTTCAAATAAAACTTCTATACCAATCGCTCCGCCGTCCGCTCTTCGTTTTCTAAAAAATTTTTTATAATCAAACTTTGGTTTACTTACTTCTTCAACACCACCTTCGTCATAACGTTCATCAATNTCGTATTCGATATCTTGTTTTTCTTTTCCTTCACCAGACAATCCTAACTTTTCAGAAATATCAATCATCGTCTGACGTTTGTTAGGTCCACCACTCTTACCAGCTTGTTTCATTAATTCTGCTTTTTCTTCTTTNGATAAATCTTGTGCTTCTTCATCAGTCATCTCGTCTAAATCTTCTAAAGATATTTTATCTTCTTTGCTCATAAAGATTTGACCNATACC
>FUFK010837883.1_pt1 | contig 20785 bp, 19 predicted proteins | sample 1021851 | NCBI WGS metagenome assembly FUFK01 (sample SAMEA51879418, study PRJEB19060) | metagenome
GACAGACCTCCCAGGGTAAGACGCGCGACCTTCACACTTATGCCTGCCGCATCTACGTCCGTCGCTTCCGTGCAAGTACCGGGCTTTGAAGATATGGGCCTTCTCACCCGCGACGGCCGCCTCGTATACGGTTTCTGTTCGTCAGGCCAGTGCTTTGCCTTCGGCTTCCTTCAGATTCCACCTCACGGTGGACACCCTTGCCGTTCAGCTAGTGGTTCCCCTTGCCGGGCCCACAGAGGACTTGCACCTCCAAGTCGTCCCGGGCGGCCACCACGGCGGGCCGGGACAGCGCCAATCTATGGCGCTTCGCGCCATGCCTGGCGCACGCACAAAAAACGCGGCCGAAGCCGCGTTTCTGATGCGAGAGAGGCTGAGGCTTGCGGTGGGCGAGCCCCGGACTTGTTACCGGCCGAGAATATCCCGAGCAATAATCTCTTTCATGATCTCGCTGGTACCGCCGTAGATGCGCTGGATGCGCGCGTCGACGAAGTCGCGGGAGATCGGGTATTCCTGCATGTAGCCGTAGCCGCCGAAGAGCTGCAGGCACTGGTCCGCCACCTTGCCTTGCAGCTCGGTGGTGGTGAGCTTGGCGATGGAGGCGTTGGTGGTGCTGAGTTCGCCGCGGTCGTACTGCTCGATGGATTGTTCGCAGAACGCTTTGTTGACCTGGACCTGGGCGTGCAGGTCGGCGAGCACGAAGCGGGTGTTCTGGAATTTGCTGATCGACTGGCCGAAGGCCTGGCGTTCCTGGGTGTAGGCGATGGTGCGCTCGATCATGCCTTCGCAGGCGGCGACGGCTCCGAGCGCCAGGATCAGGCGTTCGCGGGGCAGTTCGTTCATCAGGTTGGCGAAGCCGCGCCCTTCCCCGCCGAGGATCTGGTCGGCGCCGACTTTGACGTTCTCGAAGAACAGCTCGGAGGTGTCGGCGGCGTGGTGGCCCATCTTTTCCAGGTTCCGGCCGCGGGCGAAGCCGGGCAGGCTGGTGTCGACAGTGAACAGCGTCATGCCTTTGGAGCCGGCGTTGGGGTCGGTTTTGGTGGCGAGCACGATGACGTCGCAGTGCTGGCCGTTGGTGATGAAGGTTTTCTGGCCGCTGATCACGTAGCCGTCGCCGTCTTTTTCAGCGCGGGTTTTCATGCCCTGCAGGTCGGAGCCGGCGCCGGGCTCGGTCATGCCGATGGCGCCGACGGCTTCGCCGCTGACCATCTTCGGCAGCCAGGTCTGTTTCTGCTCTTCCGTGCCCAGGTGGAGGATGTAGGGCGCGACGATGTCCGAGTGCACGGACAGGTTGGAGGCCAGGGCGCCGAAGCCCATGCGCGAGGCTTCTTCCACCATGATCGCGGAAAGGCGGAAGTCCGCGCCGAAACCGCCGTATTGTTCCGGGACGTCAACGCACAGCAGGCCGTTTTCGCCCATGCGGTTCCAGAGGTCGCGGGGGAGTTTTTCGTCCTTTTCCCACTGATCGTAGTGGGGCGCCACTTCCTTCTCGAGGAATTTGCGGACGTTATCGCGGAACAGATCGATTTCGTTCTGATCGAGCATGACTGACCCTTTTGGCTGGACACAAAAGGGTATTTTAACCGCTCCCGGCCCGGGGGTCGCCGTCCGGCCGTGGCCGGCCGGTCACGGCGTTCCCGGGCCGGAACTCAGGATTCCGGCTCGACGGTGACTTCCGAGCGCAGGGAGTTGGCGACGAAGCAGTTGCGGTGGGCGCTGTCGTGGAGCTTGGCCAGCGCGGCGGGATCGATGTCTTCCTCGAACACCACCTTGGGGCGCAGGGTGATGCGGGTGATCGCGAAGCGGCCTTCGGCGTTCTTCTCCACCACGCCGTGGGGCCGGTCCACGTAGCTGAGCACGCGCAGGCGCTGTTTGGCGGCGATCGACAGGAAGGTGAGCATGTGGCAGCTGGCGGTGGCGGCGATCACCGCTTCGTCCGGGTTCACCCGCGAGGCGGTGCCGAAGTATTCCGGCGAGCCGGAAGCCTGCACCACCTCGCCGCCGGCGAAGGTCCATTCATGGGAACGGTCGAAGGTTTCGTAGTCGAAGCTGGCCTGCGGCGGCAAGTGCCAGGCAACGGTGGCGCCATATTCACTCATGGTGGACTCCTTCTGCTTGTTGTCCTTCTACCATGCTACCGAAGCGCGCCGGGGGCAATATTGAGCAGGGTCAATAATGCCGCTCAGCGTTTGAGCGGCACCCCCAGGTACTGAAGTTTCACCGCGCCGGCGGGGATCTGTAGATGGATGCTGGCGCCCAGGAAGCCGAGCAGCTCGGTGAGTTCCACGGAGATCGGAATCACGTTGCCGTTCACCTGGTTGATCACCATGCGCCCGTTGGGCAGGAAGGTCACCGGGCCGGTGAGCTCCATGGTCAGCGGGTAGCTGTGCTGGTTGTGCTGGCCGCCCAGCGGCGCTTCCAGGTAGGGCGCGTCCAGGTAAAGGTCCACGTCGGCGCGGAATTCCGGGCCCTGGTCGGTGGCGACGATCCAGCCGGGGATCAGGCCGCCGTCCTCGGGGTGGCGCATGCGCATCACCTGGGTGCCGGTGGGGCTTTCGATGGGGATGCCGCCTTCGATCAGCACATCCGCTTTCACCGTCACCGAGGAGGCGAGGATCTGCGTGGGGTAGAGCCCCACGCGCACCGCCGGCAGGCGTTCCTGCTGCTCGGTGCGCGGGTCGTCGTATTCGCCGGGGCCGATCACTTCGGAGTTCAACGCGCCCACCACCTGGATGTCGCAGCGCTCCGGGGTGTCGCAGGCGAGGCGCGGGTTCTGGGTCAGGGTGCTGCCGCCGAGCACTTCCAGGCGGGTGGTGTTGACCGCCGGCTCGCCGTCGCCGTAGCCGGGTTCGCCGTCGTCGAAGAAGCCGTTGGCGTTGACGTCCGCGGTGGGCAGGTTGTTGAGCGCCTGGAACACGCTGTCGGTGACCGGCGCGCCGCGGAAATGGATCTCCAGGTCCGGGCCGCCCCAGTCCGGCTCCGGGCCTTCCAGCAGGGCGGTCTGCAGGCGCTTGCCGGCTTGCGAGCAGATCGCTTCGCCGGAGACGCAGTCGTCCGGTTGCTGCCCGGAGGCGCGGTTCACCGATTGCAGGGTATAGCGGTAAGCGGCGCCGTCCTCCCAGGGCTGGTCGGGGATGAAGGTGAGGGTGCGGGCCTCGACCTTCAGACGGCCGGGCACGGCCGCGTCGCACTGGTATTTGCGCTTGTCGCCGTCCGGGCTGGCCACCGGGTTGCCGTCGCCGTCCACGGCCACCCGCTCGACGCGGAAGCTGCCGCTGCCGCAGGTGTCGCCGAGCCGCACCGAGGCGGGGTCGATGTCCTGGGACACGGTCACCCGGATCGGCCGGTCGGCGGGCAAAGCCGGCACCGGCAGGTGATCGTCGTCGGCGCGTCCGCCCCGGCAGCGGCCGTGGTCGCCTTCGGCGATATGCCAGCTGGCCTTGTCCACGGCGCAGGGGAAGCCGGGGTAGGTGGTGATCAGCACCGGCGCCACCGGGTCGCCGATCAGCGCAGGCAGCCGGAAGGTGCGGCTGGCCGGCTGCACCGGGTTGGCGGGCTCGGCCAGGTCGGTGGCGCGGTCGCTGACCGCCAGGGTGTAGCTGTCGCCGGGTCGCAGCGGCTGGTGCGGGCGCACCACCACCGAGGCGCCGTCCAGGGACCAGTCGAACGGCTCGTCGGCGCCCTCGCGGGTGAGCGACAGCGCCTGCTCCAGGCTCTCCGGGTCCAGCGGCTCGCTGAAGTTCATCACCAGGGCGTCGCCGGGCTGCACCGTGGCGGCCAGGCCGTCCTCCGCCATCGGCATGGTGGATTGCAGGAAGGGCGCGCGGGTGTCCGGTATCGGTGCCGGGGCGTTATTCTGGTCCGGGTAGGATTCGGTGTGCAGACTGAGCAGGCCGAAGGCGGTCTCCTGGCCGAGCACTTCCGGCTCCACCACGCCCAGGGCGTCGATCACCAGGCGCGGGCCCTCCACCTTGGCGACGCCCACCAGCTCCACCTGCAGCAGGGTCTGGCTGAGCGCGCCGTTGGCCTCCGGGTTTTCCGCCGTCATCGCCACGTCCATGAACAGACGCACCTGGCGGGGCGCCTCCGGGCGCCGGCTGAACGGGTTGGGCAGCAGGTANCCGCTGGCGTCGGACAGGAACGTCACGGCGATGTCGCCGGTTTCGATGCCCGCCGGCACCGCGCCGGCCACCTTCACTTTAACGTTGCTGCCGGTGAGCAGGCTGCCGCGCGGGATGCGCAGCGGCGACACGTCCGGGTAGTGGGGCAGGAACGCCAGTTCGGTGAACACATTGCCGCTCTGCTGGGTGGCGTCGCCGTCGCCCAGNAGCACCGCCTCGATGGGCACNCAGTTCATCGCCTGGCCGGTGAGCNTGGAGCGGCGNCCATCCGGGTCGGCGCAGGGGTCGTCGCCACGGCCNGACGCCGGCGGCGTCTCCTGGACCATCACCGTGCGCGGCCGGGANTCCCGCGCCACCCAGCTGCGCTGCAGCCCGCCGCCGGCCAGGGCGGCGCCNTGGAAGCCGCGGATCGACGGCCCCAGGGTNAGGGTGTAGCGCTCTCCGGGCNGNAGNTCCTGTCGCGGGTCCAGGGTGACNGCGTCGCCTTTGGCNAGCATGATCGCCGGCACCAGCTCGCCGTCCCGGGTCAGCGAGATGGATTCCCCATAGGTCAGGGTGTCCGTGTCCAGCATCTGGTTAAAGCGCAAACGCAGGGTGGAGAAGTCCATNAACGGCAGGTCTTCGCCGTCCGGCAGCACCTCGCGCAGCCGCAGCACGGTATCAAAGCCCCGCTGCCCATTGGCGCCGCCCGAGGCCAGGCGGGTTTCGAAGGTGAGCGCGCCTTCGGGGAAGGCCAGCGGGCCGGCCTCGGTCTCCAGGCCGTCCAGCGTCAGCCGGTAGCGGGTGCCCGGGCGCAGATCGCCCTGCGCCGGGCGCACCAGCAGGCCCAGCCCGCCGTCCACCGGCTCCGGGGCGGCCAGGGCCACGCTGTTGCCGTCGGCGTCGCTGAGCCGCACGCCGTCGGCGCCGCCGGTAAGCGGATGAGAAAACCGCAGCACCACCGGGCTGGCCGGGGAGACCCGGCGCTGGCCGTCATAGGGGTAGCTGTAAAAGACTTCCGCCGGGGCCGCGCCGAGGTGGTTGGTGGGCCCTTCTTCGGCACCGCCGCAGGCGGTCAGCCCGGCCAGGCAGAGCATCATCAGCGGGAAAAGCGGGGCGAATCGAATCGAGCGCATGGGCGTCCTTCTCCATGGGCCGGGCCGCTGGGGCAGCCGGCGCGTTATTGTTTTACTGNGTNTAAATGGTACGAGTGTACTATATTGTACTAACGTGCCACTTATTGGCCAGTAAAATTCACCGCGCCGTGCTCGATTTCACATTCTCCGCCCGGTNATGCCCCTCAATCCGCCTTCAGGCGCTCGCATACGGCCCGCGCCACCCGGGGGCTGTAGAGCAAAGCGCAATGGCCCAGGTAGGGCAGGTGCAGGTTCTCCTCCGCGTCCGCCAGGGTGGCGGTGGAGGCGGGCATCACGAAGTTGTCCAGCTCTGAGTAGAGGCAATAGAAGCGTGCCTCGCCCGGACACTGGCCGCCTTCCGCCAGTTCCTCGAGGAAGGGGCTGCGGTAGCGCATCTGCGCGGCCGCGCCCCGGGCCGGGAACAGCGAGGAAATGCGGGTGCCGTAATGGGGGCTGCCCAGGGTGATCACCTTATTCACCTTCCCGGCCAGGCCCAGGTTCTTCAGGGCATAGCGGGTCAGCGGCCCGCCCATGGAATGACACACCAGGTCCACTTGGTCGGCGCCGGTGCGCGCCAGCACGTTTTCCACGTGGCGGGCGACCTGGGCGGCGAGCTTGCGGGCGTTGATGTGCGGCGGCGTGTAGCTCACCGCGTAGACGTTGCGGAAGCCTTGGCGCCGCAGCCGCCACTGCATCCACAGAAAGTTGGCGCTGTTGCCGCCGTAGCCGTGCACCAGGATCACCGGGCGGTGATCGCAGGCGCGCGCCCGCTTGGGCGAGGCGTCGTGGAGCAGACGCAATGGATAGGTGCCGCTGAGGAAGGTGAGGCTGGCCGCTTCCACCAGAATCGCCCGGGCCACCGCGCTACCGCGCAACGGGTCGCGCTCGCCCTCCGCCGGGGGCGCCTGGAAGTTACGCCGGTCGTAATGCCAGACCAGATAGAACGCCAGCGTTACGTAGGTGGGGATCAGTATCACCACCACCAGAATCAGCGAAAGAATCCAAATCATCGTCGTGCTCCCTGGTCCCCGGGGTCGTGCCGGTATGGAAAACGCTCTGACACTAACCAGCGGCCATCCTGGACACAACGCACCCTGCCCGATTGTCGGACCAGCCCGGCCATTGACTTCCCGGCGGCGGCGCGCCCCGGATGCAGCGGACCCGCCGCCGTGGCACACTTCCGTTCCTTCACTCTTCACGACGGGCAAGGCATGAAAGACAGGGCGATCGTTAATGAAGTGGGGCTGCGCGACGGCCTGCAGAATCAACCGGTGACGGTGGGCACCGAGGCCAAGGCGGCCATCGCACGGGCACTGGTGGGCGCCGGTGTGCGCTACCTGGAGCCGGTCAGCTTCGTCAGCCCCAAGGCGATTCCGCAGATGGCCGACGCGGCGGCGCTGACGCCGCTGCTGCCCCGGGACGAGGGCCTGCACTACACCGCCCTGGTGCCCAACCTGAAGGGCTACCAGCTGGCCCGCGACGCCGGCTACCCCACCGTGGCGCTGGTGCTCTCCACCACCGACACCTTCAACCAGCGCAACCTGAACATGAGCCTGGAGCAGGCGACGGCCAGTTGCGAGGCGATCATCCAGGCCGCCCGCGCCGACGGCGTGGCCACCCGCACCTATATCTCCGGCGCCTTCGCCTGCCCCTATGACGGCCCCGTGCCGGTGACGCTGCCACAGCGCCTCACCGAGCGCATGTTCGAAGCCGGCAGCGACGAGGTAGCCATCGCCGACACCATCGGCGCCGGCAACCCGCGGCAGATGAAAGACATCATGGCGCCGCTGATTCGCGACTTCGGGGCGGAACGGTTCTACGTGCACCTGCACGACACCCGTGGCCTGGCGGCGGCCATGGCCTGGGCCGCCCTGGATCTGGGCGTGCGCCGCTTCGATGCGTCGCTGGGGGGCCTGGGCGGCTGCCCGTTCGCGCCGGGCGCCACCGGCAACGTGGCCACCGAGGATCTGGTCTACCTGCTGGAAAGCTGCGGCCTGGACACCGGCATCGACATCCAGGCGCTGCGTGAGGCGGTGGCGCTGGCCGCCGAGGCCACCGAGCGGCCGCTGGGTGGCCGCATTCTCACCTGGATCGAGAGTCAGGAAGCGCGCGGCAAACAGATCACGCTGTAGGCGGCTGCAGCACCGCCATCTCGGCGCGCAGCGCGTCGGGCACCGGGGTGGGTCTGTGGGTGTCGCGGTCGATCAGCACCATCACGCTTTCCGCCATGGCCACCGGGCGGCCGTCCACGGCGGCGCGCCCGCGCAGCACGAAGGAGCTGTTGCCGATGCCGGCCAGCTCGGAGCTCAACGCCACCTCGCCCATGCCGGTGTCCCAGCGCTGGTAGCGGATGTCGATGCGCGCCACCAGCAGCCCCAGGTTCGGCTGCCGCAGCATGGTCACCGAACCGGCCCGGGCCTGCTCCAGGTAGCGCGCCTGGGCCAGCTCGGAGAGCCGCCGGTCCGGGTCCAGGTCCGCGTAGCGGGCGGTCAGGTCCACCTGGCGCGGCCCCGGCTCGAAGGTTTCGGTCTCTTCCGGCAGCTCCGGCCAGGGCAGTAGCGGCTGGCCGTCCACCTGCTCAGCGGCCAGGGCCCGGCGCGCCGCCTCCGGCAGCGCCACCCAGCCGGCTTCCCCCCAGGCGCCCATCAGGCACTCCTGCACGCCCACGCATTCGTCGCTCTGGAACAGGGCCTGCACCAGACGATAGCTGTCGTCCTCCACCGCCACCAGGCGCACGGCGGCGGTGACTTCGTGGGGGTAGTGGGTCTCGCGCAGAAAGTGGGTCACGGTGCGGCGCGGGCGCAGCAGCACGTCGTCGGAATACCAGGCCCGGTCTCCGAGCACCGCCATGTGGAAGCGGGTGCGCGCTTCGGTGTGAAAGCTCTGCACCGCCACGTTGTTAACGTGCCGTTCGGTGTCCAGGTGGCTGTAATGCGGGTTGAATCGGATCGAGAACGGGTAGGCGCCGGTCTCCAACTGCCAGGGCTGTGTTTTCACTCGAGGGCTCCACGACTGCGTTTCACGGATCAAACGCGCATCAAAGGGCAAAGCCCGGCGCCGCGCAACCCCGGTGTCCGAAGCCGCCGGCTTTTCGTCGCAAACGGTGGTTGCGGGTACCGGCCCGGCCCCGAATGATGGTCGCAAACCCTATAACGAGGAGCCCGACAATGAGCGAACCGCAAACCCGAAGCGTGCAGCAACTGATGGACCTGAGCGGCCGTACCGCCCTGGTTACCGGCGGGTCCCGGGGGCTGGGGCTGCAGATGGCCCAGGCCCTGGGCGAAGCCGGGGCGCGGCTGGTGATCAGCTCACGCAAGGCGAACGAGCTCGAGGAGGCAGCCGAACAACTGCGCGCCGCCGGTATCGACGTGACCCCGCTGGCGGTGGACCTGGCCGACGAGGACGCGGTGATGGGTCTGGCGGACCGTGCGCTGGAGGTGCTGGGCCGGGTGGACATTCTGGTCAACAACGCCGGCGCCTCCTGGGGCGCGCCCGCCGAGGATTACCCGCTGGAAGGCTGGGACAAGGTGATGACGCTGAACGTGCGCAACCTGTTCCTGCTGACCCGGGAAATCGGCCGGCGCAGCATGATCCCCAACGGCGGCGGCCGGGTGGTCAATGTGGCGTCCAACGCGGCCCTGGGCGGCAACCGGGACTTCATGCAGGCGGTGGGCTACAACACCAGCAAGGGCGCGGTGGTGACCTTCACCCGCGCGCTGGCGGCGGAATGGGGCGCCTACAACATCACCGTCAACGCCATCGGCCCGGGGGTGTTTCCCAGCAAGATGTCGCGCTATCTCACCGACCGGCACGGCGTCGAGGCGCTGGCCGCGCGGGTGCCGCTCAACCGGGTCGGCGACGAGGAGGATCTGAAGGGCACGGTGCTGCTGTTCGCGTCCGACGCCGGCAAGCACATCACCGGGCAGTTCCTGGTGGTGGACGGTGGCGCCAGCGCCATGATCGCCGGCTGAACCGGCGCCCGGGGAGGGCGCCGGCGAGTCCGGTCAGTGCAGCTGGAACAGAATCTTCAGCAGCTGCACGCCGAGCAGCACGATCAGCGGGCTCAGGTCGAGCCCGCCCATGTCCGGCAGCAGGCGGCGCACCGGCGCCATCAGCGGCTCGGTGATCTGGATCACCACCCGCACCACCGGGTTGGAGGGGTCCGGCGCCACCCAGCTCAGGATCACCCGGACCAGCACCGCCCAGAACACGTAATCCAGTATCAGCGACGCCAGTTCCCTGAGCGTGTAGACGAGCAGTTGCGGCCCGATACCCGCCGGCAGGCCGCCGGTCTGGATGGTCAGCAGCATCAGCGCCTTGGCCACGATCAGAATCAGGATCAGCACCAGGGAGGCGATGTCCAGGCCCCGGTAGCCGGGAATGATGCGGCGCAGCGGTGCCAGCAACGGGTTGGTGGCGCGCAACACGAATTGCGAAATGGGGTTGTAGAAGTCCGCGCGCGCCAGTTGCAGCACGAAACGGGTCAGAACGATGAAGATGTATACGCTGAATGCGAAATCAATCAGGAAGACCGCGGCGCCCTGAGGATTCATGACGACTCCAGACTGTTCGTGTGGCGACAGAGTATTGGGGTAAAGGCGGCCGGTTTCAAATTTTTGGCCGGGCGGCGCCCGCCCGACCCCCGGGCATCAGCCGGAAAGCTGCTCGGAGCGCTCGCGGGCGGCGGCCACGGCGGCCTGCACCTGCTCGCGCAGGCCCGCCTCTTCGAACACCTGCAGGGCGGCGGCGGTGGTGCCGCCGGGNCTGGTGACCCGCTGGCGCAGCACGTCGGGGCCGTCCTCGCTGGTGATNGCCAGCTGGGAGGCGCCCCAGGCGGTCTGCAGCACCAGCTGCCGGGCGGTGGNGGCGGNCANNCCCTGGGCCCGGGCGGCGTCGATCAGCGCCTCCATNAGCAGGAAGAAGTAGGCCGGGCCGGANCCGGACACNGCGGTGACCGCGTCCAGCTCGCNTTCGGTCTCGAACCAGAAGGTCAGGCCCACGGCGCNGAGNATCTGNCCGGCCATCTCTTTCTGCTCGGCGCTCACGTCCGGCGCGGCGTACAGNCCGGTGGCNCCGGCCTGNACCAGCGACGGGGTGTTCGGCATGCAGCGCACGATGGGCGCCTCGCCGAGCCAGNTNCGCAGGTTGTCCACGGTGACGCCGGCGGCGATCGAGATGATCAGCGGCNGGCGCTCNTCGATGATCTCGCGCAGGGCGGCGCAGGCGTCGCCCATCACCTGGGGCTTCACCGCCAGCACCAGCACGTCCACGCGGCGCGCCACGTCCAGGTTGTCGCGGCTGACATGAACGCGGTGCAACTGGGCCACTTCGTCGAGGCGGTCCTGGGAGGGGTCGCTCATCCAGATGCGGGCCGGGCGGATCCCCTTGGCGATCATGCCGCCCGCCAGACTGTTCGCCATGTTACCGGCGCCGATGAAGCCGATCAGTTGTTGTGCCATAAGCTGCGTCGTCCTTTCAGCGAGTGTCCTTGGGCGGACGCGGGCCGAACAGGGCGGTGCCCAGCCGCACCAGGGTGGCGCCTTCTTCGATGGCCACCGTGTAGTCCGCGCTCATACCCATGGAGAGGGTGTCGAGGGCCGGCATTGTATTGCGCAATTGTGACAGTGTCATGGCGAGGGCGTGGAAAGCGGCGCGGTTGTGGTCGTCGCTGTCGGCGCGGGGAATCGCCATCAGACCGCGCAGGCGCAGGCGCGGCCAGTCGGCGAACCCGGCGGCCAGCGCCGCGACCTGATCCAGGGCGACCCCGCTTTTGCTGGCTTCGTCGTCCACATTGACCTGGATGCAGACGTTGAGCGGCGGCAGGTGGTCCGGGCGCTGCTCGTTGAGCCGGCGGGCCACCTTGGCCCGGTCCACGGTGTGCACCCAGTCGAAATGGGCGGCGATGTCGCGGGTCTTGTTGGACTGGATCGGGCCGATGAAATGCCACGCCAGCCCCCGGTCCGCCAGGGCGGGCATCTTGTCGAGGGCTTCCTGGAGGTAGTTTTCACCGAAATGGCGCTGGCCCTGGTCGGCGAGCGCGGCGATCTCATCGGCGCCGCGGGTCTTGCTGACCGCCAGCAGGGTAACGCTTTGCGGGGCCCGGCCGGCGCCGGCGCAGGCGGCGTCGATCCGTGCGCGAATCGAGGTTAGCGGGGTATCGGTTTCGGGCATGATTGAATGGCTCACGGCGAGCGGTTAGTTTAAGGACCTATACCGTCCTGCGAAATTCTACTGAGAAGAATACAGAAACCCATGGATATCACCGAACTGCTTGCCTTCAGCGCCAAAAACGGCGCCTCGGATTTGCACCTTTCCGCCGGCCTGCCCCCGATGATCCGGGTGGACGGCGACGTGCGCCGTATCAATCTGCCGGCCATGGAGCACAAGGANGTGCACGCGCTCGTTTATGACATNATGAACGACAAGCAGCGCAAGGATTACGAGGAATTCCTGGAGACCGACTTCTCCTTCGACGTGCCCGGCGTGGCCCGTTTCCGGGTCAACGCCTTCAANCAGAACCGCGGCGCCGGCGCCGTGTTCCGGACCATTCCCTCCAAGGTGCTGACCATGGAGGACCTGGGCATGGGCAAGGTGTTCCAGAAGATATCCGATTTCCCGCGCGGCATCGTGCTGGTGACNGGGCCCACCGGCTCGGGTAAATCNACCACNNTGGCGGCGATGATGGACTACATCAACGAGAGCCGCTACGAGCACATCCTCACCATCGAGGACCCGATCGAATTCGTGCACGAATCCAAGAAGTGCCTGGTCAACCAGCGGGAAGTGCACCGCGACACCCTGGGCTTCGCCGANGCGCTGCGCTCCGCCCTGCGGGAAGACCCGGACATTATTCTGGTGGGNGAATTGCGNGACCTGGAGACCATCCGGCTGGCGCTCACCGCCGCCGANACCGGNCACCTGGTGTTCGGCACCCTGCACACCACCTCGGCGGCCAANACCATCGACCGGGTGGTGGACGTGTTCCCGGCGGANGAGAAATCCATGGTCCGCTCNATGNTGTCGGAATCCCTGCAGGCGGTNATCTCGCANACCCTGATGAAGAANAACGGCGGCGGGCGGATCGCCGCCCANGAGATCATGATCGGCACCGCNGCGATCCGGAACCTGATCCGCGANGACAAGGTGGCGCAGATGTACTCCGCCATCCAGACCGGCGGCGCCCTGGGCATGCAGACCCTGGACCAGTGCCTGCAGGGCCTGGTGAAGAAAGGCCTGGTGGCCCGTCAGGCGGCCCAGGAAAAAGCCAAGAACCCGGACGCCATCTGATTGGGGNACNCGNATGGAATTTGAAGATCTTCTTAAANTNATGGTGCAGAAAGGCGGCTCGGACCTGTTNATCACCGCCGGCGTGCCNCCGAGCATGAAAATTCACGGCAAGGTGCTGCCGGTGACGCGCAACGCNCTGACCCCGGACATGACCCGGGACATCGTGCTCAGCACCATGAACGAAAAGCAGCGCAAGGANTTCCTCGAACACCACGANTGCAACTTCGCGATTTCCGCNCGCGGCATCGGCCGGTTCCGGGCCAGCGCNTTTTACCAGCGCAACCTGGTGGGCATGGTGNTGCGCCGNATNGAGACCAAGATTCCCAACGTGGACGAGCTGCGCCTGCCGCCGGTGATCAAGGACCTGGCGATGACCAAGCGCGGCCTGGTGATTTTCGTCGGCGCCACCGGCACCGGTAAATCNACCTCGCTGGCGTCGATGATCGGCCANCGCAACAAGAACTCCAAAGGGCACATCATNTCCATCGAGGACCCGATCGAATTCATCCACCAGCACCAGGGCTGCATCGTCACGCAACGGGAAGTGGGCATCGACACNGAATCCTTCGAGGTGGCGNTGAAGAACACCCTGCGCCAGGCGCCGGACGTGATTCTGATCGGCGAGGTGCGCAGCCGCGANGTAATGGACCACGCCATCGCGTTCGCCGAGACCGGCCANCTNTGNCTGGCCACCCTGCACGCCAACAACGCCAACCAGGCGCTGGACCGNATCATTCACTTCTTCCCGGCGGATCGCCATAACCAGCTTTACATGGACCTGTCGCTGAACCTGCGCGGCATCGTCGCCCAGCAGCTGATCCCCACCCCNGANGGCAAGGGCCGGCGCGCCGCCATCGAAGTGCTGCTCAACACGCCGCTGGTGTCCGACCATATCCGCAAGGGCGAGATNCATCTGCTCAAGGCGNTGATGNGCAANTCCCGGGAACAGGGCATGCANACCTTCGACCAGGCNCTCTACGANCTNTACGACGCCGGNGAGATCACCTACGAGGACGCCATCGCCCACGCCGACTCGCCCAANGACCTGCGCCTGATGATCAAGCTCGGCAACGAAACCGACGCCNCCAGNCTGGATCACGCCACCCGCGGCCTGACCATCGAAGGCGACNACGACTAGGGCCGGTTCACACTATTTACGTTTATCCTTCTTTTACGGTCGNCCGGGCNNGAGTNCACCTATCCTTCACGGACGGGCTCCCACTCTTGCCCGNACANTCNNATCNGGAGGCAACGTNATGNACANNTTCGCATCCGCNCACTGGGAAGGCGACNTCAAGAAGGGCAAAGGCACCATNTCCACGCAAAGCGGTGCCCTCAAGGAACAGCCCTACGGTTTCAANACCCGCTTCGAGGANGAGCCNGGCACCAACCCGGANGANCTNATCGGNGNNGCNCACGCCGGNTGNTTCTCGATGGCGTTTTCGCTGGAGCTGGGTAACGCCGGCTACACCGCCGACAGCATCGACACCAAGGCGAAAGTGACCCTGGATAAAGACGGCGACGGCTTCAGCATCACCAAGATTCATCTGGATATGAACGCGAAGATTCCCGGCATCGACGACGCCGAGTTTCAGAAAATCGCCAACGGCGCCAAGGAAGGGTGTCCGGTGTCCAAGGTGCTCAACGCTGAGATCACCCTGGACGCCAAACTCGGCTGAAGGACTGTGGGAGCGAGCCCTCAGGCCGGCTCAGCCAGCGTGCCGGCCCGGTAGTCCCGTAGCGCCTGCTCGATCTCTTCCTGAGTATTCATCACGAAAGGACCGTACTGGGCCACCGGCTCGCCGATCGGCTTGCCCGCCAGCAACAACAGCCGGGCACCGTCCTCACCGGCGGCGAGCGTCACACGATCGCCGTCGCTCAGCGTGCCGGTGTGCTCCAGGCGCAGCGTCTCGCCATTCACCGTCAGGCTCCCCTCGAACAGATACAGCAGCGCGTTGTAGCCGCTTTTCACCGGCACGGTCAGGCTTTCGCCGCCGCGCAACNNCACGTCCAGGTANAGCGGATCGGTGCTGCCNCCGACCACCGGCGCGGTGATCGTNTCACCGTTNAGNGTCACCTCGCCGGCCACCGCCTTGACCTGCCCGCCNCCGGGCAGATCCAGACGCGGCATCTCGGTGTCGGNNANGTCCCGNTANCCNGCCGGCTTCATCTTNTCCGCCGCCGGCAGGTTGATCCACAGCTGGAAGCCGCGCAGCANACCGTCCTGCTGCTGGGGCATTTCCTCNTGGATGATGCCGCGCCCGGCGGTCATCCACTGCACGCCGCCCTGCTTGAGATCGCCTTCGTTACCCAGGTGATCACGGTGCTTCATGTGTCCTTCCACCAGGTAGGTGACGGTCTCGAAGCCACGGTGCGGGTGGGCCGGGAAGCCGGCCACGTAGTCGTCCGGATTGTCGGAGGAGAACGCGTCCAGCATCAGGAACGGATCCAGCCGCACCGCCGGGTTGTGGCCCAGCGCGCGCTTCAGGCGCACGCCGGCGCCATCGGATGTATCCAGGGCACGGAACGTGTTGAGTATGCGACGCTCTTTCATGGTTGCCTCCTGTTGGCTGTCCTCCGGGGCGCCCTCAGACGCCCCGGATCTCCCGTTCGCCCAGCCGGTCGCGGTCGTGGGCGGCGGAAAGATCCTGCTCCGGGCCGATCGAGATGATCCCGTGGGGGTTCACCGTCGGGTGGCTGCGGAAATAATGGTTGCGGATATGNTCCATNTNCACNNTGNCGGCNACNCCGGGCAGCTGGTANANCTCGCGCAGCAGNCCGCTCAGNTTNGGGTAGTCGGCGANCCGNNGNCGGTCGCACTTGAAGTGCGTNACNTANACCGGATCGAACCGCACCANCGTGGTCCANAGGCGCANATCCGCCTCGGTGAGCGTGTTNCCCACCAGNTANCGGCTTTTNCCNAGCCGCTCTTCCANNTCNTCGAGNGTGCCGAANAGCGCNNNCACCGCNTCNTCGTAGGCCTGCTGNNCNGTGGCGAAGCCGGCCTTGTAAACNCCGTTNTTNACCTTNTCNTAGACCGGGCTGTTGANCGCCTCGATCTGNTCNCGCANATCGCTCGGGGTAGTAATCCCCCGGNTGCCGCNCCNANCNCGTCNAAGGCNCTGTTNAACATGCGGATNATGTCNGCGGACTCNTTGCTGACNATGGTNTCGCGCTGCTTGTCCCACAGCACCGGCACGGTGACGCGCCCGGTGTACTTACCGTCGGCCTTCAAATACAGCTGATACAGCTTATCCAGGCCGTACAGCGGGTCGCCGGTGGCGCCCGGGAAGTCCTCGCGCAGTTCCCAGCCGTGCTCCAGCATCAGCGGNTGCACCACGGACACGTCNATGTGCTTCTCNAGNCCTTTCCAGGCGCGCATCACCAGCGCCCGGTGGGCCCAGGGGCAGGCGTAGGACACNTACAGNTGGTANCGCCCGCTNTCCGCCGGNAAGCCGCCNTCNCCGGTGGGGCCGGCNTCGCCGTCGGCGGTNACCCAGTTACGNAACTGNCTNTCCGAGCGCTTGAAATGGCCACCGGTGCTCTTGGTGTCGTACCACTTGTCTTGCCACTGTCCTTCTACCAGCAGTCCCATGGGACCTCCTTGGAATCATTGCTTGAAGCTGACCNCTATTATTGATTCTGAAAAGGCGATATAAAACAGCACNNATTTGTGAAATATGGTCAATTGATTCGATATGTCGACGAAAATCNCCCTGGACCAATGGCAGGCNCTGATCGCCGTGGTGGACGANGGCGGCTACGCCGCCGCCGCCGAGGCGCTGGANAAAAGCCAGTCCGCGATCAGCTACGCGGTGCAGAAAATCGAGACCGAGCTGGGCGTGCGCGCCTTCGCCCTGGANGGTCGCCGGGCCAAACTNACCGAGACCGGCAGCCTGNTNTACCGCCAGGCCAAGGTGCTGGTGGANGAGGCGGGCCGCATCGAGAANNCCGCGATCCGCTTCGGCCACGGCTGGGAGCCGCTGGTGCGGCTCACCGCCGACGGNCTGTTCCCCCAGGANCAGGTNCTCTGCGCCCTGGTGCGGCTGGCCAGNGAAAGCCCGCTGACCCGGGTGGAGTTCCAGGAAACCGTGCTGTCCGGNTCCGAGGAGGCGCTGCTGCGCCANGAGGCGGACGTGGTGATCACCGGCCGGGTGCCGCCCGGCTTCATGGGNGATCATCTGTCGCGGATCCGCTTCGTGGCGGTGGCGGCGCCGGAGCACGCNTTGCANCATCAGGGGCCGCTGGAGCTGGACCACCTGCGNCCGCACCGCCANCTGGTGATCCGGGANTCCGGCAAGCGCCGGGTGGANTCGGGCTGGCTGGGCGCCGAGCANCGCTGGACCTTTTCCCACGGCAGCGCGCGCCGCCAGGCGNTGCTGCGCGGCCTGGGTTTCGCCTGGGTGCCGGAGACCGAAATCGCCGCCGACCTGGCCGAAGGCCGCCTGCTGCCGTTGCCGCTCAAAGAGGGCGTGGAGCGCTTCCACGACCTCTACCTGGTCTACGCCGACGGCCAGTACGCCGGCCGGGCCGCCCGCTTTCTCGGTGAATGCCTGAGGGCGGAAGCCGAACCCGTTTAACTGGTAGGAAAGAGAACACCATGACACCGAACACCACCGCGATTCGCATTGAGAACCGCTATAACGGCCCGCCGGGCTCCGCCAATGGCGGCTATATTTGCGGCCGCATGGCCGAACACACCGGCGCCCAGTGCGTGGAAACCCGCCTGATGGCGCCGCCGCCGCTGGACACCGACCTGCCGCTGCGGCTGGACAACGCGCAATGGTTCGCCCTGCACGACGACCAGCCGGTGGCCCGCGCCCGCCAGGCCAGCCTGCCGGAAATGACGGTGCCGGCCCCGGCCACCCTGGACGAAGCGCGGGAGGCGGAAACCCGCTTCAGCGGTTTCGTCGACCATCCTTTCCCTGGCTGCTACGTGTGCGGCCCGGACCGGGACGACGGCCTGCGGCTGTTCCCCGGCTGGCTGGACGACCGCCGCGCGGTGGCCTGCCCGTGGACACCGGCGGCCAGCCACGGCGACGACCGGGGCCGGGTGACGCTGCCGCAGGTGTACGCGGCGCTGGACTGCCCGGGCTCATTCACCCTGGAGAAAGACCCGGACACCTGGGTGGTGCTGGGCAGTTTCACGGTGCAGGTGGACGCGCTGCCGAACGTGGGCGAGACCTATGTGGTGAGTGGCTGGCCGCTGGGCCGCGACGGGCGCAAACACTTCGCCGGCACCGCGGTGCACGACGCCGCCGGTCGCTGTCTGGCCCGCGCCCATGCGGTCTGGGTGCAGATTCCGGCCGGTTCCCGTTGACGTCACCCTCGCGGAAGCGCTCTATACTGTTTGAGAATGATTCCCAGGGAGTTGTCCAATGCGAGCCTTACACAGCCTGCCCTTGATCGCCGCGCTCGCCCTGTTGCTGGGCGGGTGCGTGTCGCCGGTGGTGATCGACCATCGCGCCGGCACCGATTTCAGTCAGTACCGCAGTTACGCCATTGAGGCGCCGGACGCCGACCAGGAGGCGCTCAGCCTGAACGGCCAGCGGGTGCAGGAAGCCGTACACCGCGAACTGGCGGACGGACCGCTGACCCGTGCCGACCTGGATCAGGCGGACCTGGCGGTGCGCTACGCCTTCGTGCCGGTGGAGAAATTCCAGGGCAGCACCCTGCAATTCGGATTCGGCTGGTTCAACCGGGGCTACGGCATCGGCGCCACCACCCCGGTGGAAGGCGAGACCTACGAAGAGCACAAGCTGCAAATCGCCCTGGTCGAACGCAGCAGCAGCGAAGTGGTCTGGGAAGCCACCAGCCGCGACACGCTCTACGAATCGATGAGCAGCGAACGCCGCAAGGAACGCATCGACACGATGGTGGCGGAGATGTTCAAGCGCTTCCCGCCGGGCGCGTCGAACTAAGCCACCGCAGGGTCACGCGCAGGCCGCCGCTGTCGGCGGCGTCCAGCGCAATGGCACCGCCGGTGCGCGCCATCACCGAGGCGACGATGGCCAGGCCCAGCCCCTGGCCCTCGCCACCGCCGCGCCAGCCCCGGTCCAGGGCGCGGGCGCGCTGATCCGGGGCCAGCCCGGGGCCCTGATCCTCGACGGTCACGGCAATGTCTTCGCCGTTGTGTCCGCTTTCTACCCGCACCCCTATCTCACCGCCGGCCGGGCTGTGCCGGACCGCGTTCTCCAGCACATTGCGCAGCGCGATCCGCATCAAGCCCGGTCCGGCCGGAGCGGCCCGCCGCAACGCCCGGTCATCGTCCGCGTCCAGGTGAACGGTGAGGCGCTTTTCGAGGCTGGCGGGCCGCAGTTCTTCCAACACCGTGGCGAGCAGATCGCCGAGCGCTTCCGGCGGCTCCCGGCGCCGGCTTTCCGCGCCCTCTTCGCGGGCCAGGGCCAGCAGCTGGTCCAGGTTGTTGGCCAGCCGCAGCACCGCCTGCCGGGCCTGCGCCCGGGCATGGGCGGCGCGCTCGCCGTCGGTCATATCGGCGACCTGAAGCTGGGTGCGGATCGCCGCCAGCGGCGTGCGCAGTTCATGGGCCAGGTCGTCGGTGAGGCGCCGTTCGCGCATCAGGGCATCGCGGGCGTTGCCGAGCCAGTGGTTGAGGGTGTCGACCATGGGCGCCAGTTCCACCCCGCCTTCCGGCACACTCAGAGGCGCTTCGTCGGTGACGCGGCGCCGGGACAGGTCGGCACGCAGCACGGCCAGCGGCGCCAGGGCGCGCCCCACCGCCCACCACACCAACGCCAGGCTGGCCAGCAGGCCCAGACCCAGGGTCACCAGCAGCACCAGCGCCACCTGGCGCATAAAGGCGGTGCGCCCGGCCATGCGTTCCGCCGAGGTGACGCGTAACTCGCCGTCGCTGACGGTGAACACCCGCCAGGTTTCGCCCTCGACCTGTTGCTCGCCGAAGCCGTCCTCGGGCAGCGCCAGCCCGGCGCTGGGGGCGCCGCCGGAACGGGCCAGCACCTCGCCGCGCAGGCTGCTGATTTCACAGGCGATGCCGCCCAGGGGCAGGGCGCCGGACTCCTGCAGTTTCAGGTCGCCGGCGGCGTGGCTTTCCAGCAGCGACACCACCATGCGCGCGGACGCCGCCAGGCGCTGGTCCAGCACCCGCGCGACCCGGTCACGAACCTCGCCGTGCAGCCACACCGCCAGCACCAGCCACAGCACCGACAGCCCCAGCCCCATGCACAGCAGCAAGCGGCCGCGCAAACTGGCGGGCCCGATCATGGCGGGGTCCCCAGCCGGTAGCCCTCACCACGCACGGTGTCGATCAGGGCGTCGCCGAGTTTGCGGCGCAGGTTGTGGATGTGCACCGCCAGGGCGTTGCTCTCCACGCCGTCGGTCCAGCCGTAGACCCGGTCGGCGAGCTGAACCGGGGTCAGCACCTGGCCACGGCTTTGCAACAGCGCCTGCAGCAGGGCCCGCTCGCGGCGCGGCAGGGTGACCGCCTCGCCGTGCAGCCAGAGCCGCTGGGCCGCCGGTTCGAACCGCAGGCCGCCGTACTCGATCACCGGCGCGGCGCGGCCGGCGGAGCGGCGCATCAAGGCGTGTAGGCGGGCCACCAGCTCATCCAGGTCAAAGGGCTTCACCAGGTAGTCATCGGCGCCGGCGTTCAATCCCGTCACCCGGTGCTCGACGCCGTCCCGGGCGGTGAGCACCAGCACCGGCTCGTCCCGCCCCAGACGGCGCCAGCGCGCCAGCAGCGACAGCCCGTCCTGGTCGGGCAGACCCAGATCGAGCACCACCAGGTCAAAGGCGGTACTGTCCAGGGCGGCGTCGGCATCGGCGGCGCGGGTCACCCAGGCCACGGAAAAGCCGTGGGCCTGAAGACCGGCCTGCACGCCATCGCCGAGCAGGGCGTCGTCTTCGATCAGTAGTAGATGCATAGGAAACCAGAATGCGGGCGGCGGATTAACCCGGCGTTAATCATGGTCGGGAATGCTGGGCCCGGCAACCAGGACACCCAAGAGGCCCCATGAACGCTTTGCAACTCGGACCCTTCGCGCTACCGCTCGCCCTGCTGCCCTGGCTGGTGGGCCTGATCGCCGCCTGGCTGGTGGCCTGGTACCGCCGCCGCCGTGGCCACGGGGACGCCGAGCCGCTGCTATGGCGCATCGGGCTGCTGGCGCTGATCGGCGCGCGGGTGGCGTTCGTGGCGCGCTACCACGACCGCTTCGCCNGGCCGCTGGAAATGATCGACCTGCGCGACGGCGGCCTCTGGTGGCCCGGCGCCGTGGCCGGCGCCGGCCT
>FUFK010038347.1_pt1 | contig 20767 bp, 18 predicted proteins | sample 1021851 | NCBI WGS metagenome assembly FUFK01 (sample SAMEA51879418, study PRJEB19060) | metagenome
GGCTCTTTAAGAGTATCCGTTGCTGGTTCATTACAAGCACAATAATAAAATGCCCTAGAGGATTTATATCCTCTTCGGGGCTTACCATTCCCTAGAAAATAAATGGCAACAACCTATAAGCTAACTAAATTAGCAGCCGTAAATATAATCCTATCCAACATTGGACAAGCACCTCTTACAAGTTTAACTACATCTAACCCTTTATCTTCTTTAGCAGAAGGAATGATAGATGAAGTATCACATGCTTTGCAATCAGAAGGTTGGGTATTTAATACTGAACAAGATTATCCATTTACTCCTGACAATAATAAATTTATTGAAATTCCAGCTAATGTTTTATCCTTAGACTCTCCAGAATGGTCTAGTGTAGAACCAATAATAAGGAAGCCAGCTGGAGTTACAAATGCCAGGCTATATGACAAAAGAGATCATACTTACGAATTTGATACTAAACAGTATTTAAAAGTAATTTGGTATTTTGAGTTTTTAGATTTACCTGAAGTATTTAAACAATACATAACTATTAGAGCTGCAAACTTATTTGCTAATAGAGCTGTAGGTTCAAACGAAGTAGTTAAATATTCTGAAAAAGAAGAGGAAATTGCTAGAGCTGCAGTTATGGAATATGAAACTCAACAAGGAGATTACAACATATTTAATGACTCAGCTGGAGGTAGAGAGTTCCAAACATATTTACCGTATAACGCTATCAAAAGATAATAATGGCTGCAGTATCACAATCAATACCCAATCTACTAGGCGGGGTTAGTCAACAGCCTGATCCAATTAAATTACCTGGTCAAGTTAGAGAAGCTGTAAATGCTTATCTTGATCCAACTTTCGGATGTAAGAAAAGACCACCAACAGAATTTGTTGGATTGTTAGCTAATAACATTCCTTCAGATGCTAAATGGTTTCCGATATTTAGAGACAATGACGAAAGATATATAATTGCAATTTACAAATCTGGAAGTCCAGCAACTATCCAGGTAAAAGCCTGGGATGCAAATACTGGTCAAACCAGAACAGTTACAGTTAGTTCAAGTGCTCAAACATACTTAGATACAACTAACTTAAATAATTTAAAAACACTATCTATTGCTGACTATACATTAATTTCTAACGCTGATAGAGACGTTAGTATGAACGCTGTTCAGCTAACCACTACTAAAGAAGAAGCATTAGTTGTTATTAATTCGATTGCTTATAACACCACTTACTCTATTGACTTAAATAGAGATGGTAACACTTCACAAACGATAGTTTATCGAGCTGCAGAATTAGAGATAATTCCTGGATCTTATGAGGTAGCTGATAATGGTGCATGTTCACAACATTCAGCTGGAGATCATACAGGTTCAGCAACAGGTAAATCAGGACTTCAATTTAGAATTACTAACCAATGTTCTGCTTATTATGATGAGGAATCTAACTCTTATATTTCTAGATATAACGCTAGTGTTATTTTAAAAAATGGTGGTGTTGGATGGAGAGTAGGAGATACTGTAACTGCAACTCAAGGCGGTAAACAATTCACTATTCGAGTTAGTAAAGAAGCATTTGAATATACTTATGCAAGTGATGGAATAGCAACTTTTACAACCCCAAGTAATGCAAGCTCTGGAACTCTACAGATCGGAGATATTATTACTAATTTAAAAAATGCTGTAAATGCTATTTCTGGATACACATGCGATAGTATTGGTAATGTTTTAAGACTTAAAAGATCAGATACTAGAAGTTTCAACATTGCTGTAAGAGGTGGTACAACCAACCAGGCAATGACCGTTATAAAAGATACAGCTAATGATATTGCAGAATTACCTTTCCAATGTTTTCCTGATTTTATTTGTAAAGTAAAAAATACCCAGGATAGTACAGCTGATGATTATTACGTCATATTTGAACCTGACGCAGCTGGTATCCCTGGTGCTGGATCTTGGACAGAAACAATTAAGCCTGGAATAGAAACAGGTTTAAACTCTTCAACAATGCCTCACGCTCTTATTAGGCAAGCTAATGGTACGTTTACTTTAGATGCTTTAAATAGTTCTTCTGCTTTTGGTGGTTGGGCTAGTAAAGAAGTCGGAGATGAATATAGTAACCCCAATCCTAGTTTTGTAGATAAGGGCATTTCTAACATGTTCTTCTTTGCAAACCGTCTAGGATTCTTATGTGAAGATGCTGTAATTCTTAGTCAGCCTGGAGATTATTTTAATTTTTTCCAAACTTCTGCAATTACGGTTACTGATAGTGATCCAATAGATCTAACAGCATCTAGTAAAAAGCCAGCTATTCTACAAGCTGCAATAGGTACTCCCAAAGGACTAATCTTATTTGCTGAAAACTCTCAGTTTTTAATGGCTTCTCAAGAAGTTGCTTTTGGACCAGCTACAGTTAAATTAACTGAAATTGCTACCTATACTTACAAGTCAATAACTGAACCATTAAGTACTGGTGTTAGCGTCATGTTTGTAACTGAAGCTGATACTTATACAAAGATTTTAGAAATGGCAGCTGACTCTGTAGATAACAGACCTACAGTTTCAGATAATACCAGGATCATTCCAGAATATATTCCACCTGATTTGAAATGGGCTACTAACTCACCTAATAACAGTATGTTGTTTTGGGGTGATAATACTAATACAGTTTTTAGTTTTAAATTTTTTAATGCAGGGAATGAAAGACAATTAGCTGGTTGGAGTAAATGGACATTTCCAACTCAAGTTAGGATGATGGAGTTTGATAATGATACGGCTTATATAGTTTCTTATGACGGAACAAATAGTACTCTACAAAAAATGGAGCTACTAGATGATCCTGATACAGCTCCTATCTCGACAAGTTTTAACACAAAATTTTTACCGAGATTGGATTTTATACATACAAAAGCTTCTTTAACTACAAGTACAGTTGGCTCAAATACAAAAATATATTTCCCTACTGGTGGCTATGTAAATGGAACAACACCTGTATTTATAATGACTAGCGGTGCTGATGCTGGATACTTTATTAGACCAACAATACAAACTGATGGTGGCGGTAAATTTATATTGGTTCCTAGTTCATTAACTTCAGTTAATTATGTAATTGGGATGCAATATAGAATGACTGTTTCTTTACCAGCATTTTATGTGGCAACTGAAGGTAAAGCTGATCGTATTGATAATCCAGTAGTAGAGATGTTGTATTTAGATCTTTATTATTCAGGTAGATATGAAGTAGAGATAGAGAAATTAGGATATACAAACTATACACATAACGTAGATATAGCTAGAGCTGGCTTATATTTAGCCAACGCTCCAGCATTAGAAGAAGTAGTCACAAAAACAGTACCAATATTTTGCTTAGGTAGAGATGCCAAGGCAAGTATATATGCAGATGATCCTGTCCCTTCAGCTATAACCAGCTATTCCTGGCAAGGTCATTACAACAAACGAGACGTATTACAACTTAAAGGTTAATGAAACCCTATTACCGTAAAGCTACGGTGAAGGATGCGATTTTAGTAGCTAATAATCTTCGTAAAGAAGACCGTATGGAAATGGAGGGGTTAGGACATCATCCTTTATCCCTCTCTTTTATAGTTCAATTTTACAGTAACACAGTATCTTTCTTTGATGAGGATGGAAGTATTGCTGGAATAGGAGGTATCATCCCAGATACAAGAGAACATGTAGGACAAGTTTGGATGCTTTGTACTCCTATTGTCACCAGGAAACCCCATACATTTGTAAGACATTTAAAACGCTGGCTAAATGAACAGCACGAATATCGCCTCCTATGGAATATTGCAGATGCAAGAAACATTTTTCACCACAAACTATTAAAAATACTTGGATTTAAAGGAATAAAAGTTGTCCATCCACCACCACATGCACTCCCATATTATGAAATTGTAAAACTATGTGTTCAGCAGCAATAGCTGGAGTAGTTGTCTCAGCGGTTGGAACCGCAGCAAGTGTTTATCAAGGTATGCAAAATATGCAACTTACCGTTGATATGGCTAAACAGCAGCAAGATTTATCTTATAGACAAGCCCAGCAACAACAAAACTTTCAAAATCAGGCGATTGTGCAGAAACATATTGGAGATGTTAAAGCACAACAAGCAGCTCAATTAGCCGCAGAAAAAGCATATTTCTTCGGAGATCAAGCAGCAAACGCAGCCTTCGTATCACAACAAGAAAAATTAAAAGAAATACAAACAAAAGCAGCTTTTAAGTCACAAGAAATATATGCAAAACAAATAGGTGGAAAAGGAAGAATTTTAGCGGAAGGAGGAATTGGACAATCTATTGGATTACTAGCCCTTAATGAAGAAAGATTAGCGGGATTTGCATTAGCAGAACAAAACGCTTCTCTAAGATCCGCAGAAATGGCAATGGGTAATTCTATGGAAGAAACCAGGCTTAAAGCTTTATCAAATATAAATGTCATCGCTTCTAAAACTCCAACACCTGTTATGACACCAACTCTAGCTCCTCAACCTATAGGTATAGGAAAAGATTTAGAGCTAGGAATACCCTCTTATAATTGGGCTTAATAATGGCAAGAAGATACCAACCAACTCAGTACGGTAGCAATTTTCAAGGTTATGCCAAAGAAAAAGGTTTTAATCCAGTACAGCCTTTCGATCAATCAAATCAGATTAAAGAAAGAGCACAAGATAAAATTGACAATATAAAAAACTTAGCTAGAGCTAATCAAATACAAGCTAATTTAGATAGAGCGACATTACAAGGTAATCAACAAATTGCTAAGGCAAAATTTGATGCAAATTGGAAAGTTATTAATGGTTTAATTTCTTTAACTAAAACAGGTATTGAAGGATACCAGACAATTAAAGAAGATCAATTAGAAAAAGAAAAAGATAATGCTTTATGGGAATCTCTTGGTGGTGGTGAAGTAGTACCACCTCCAGTTGAAGTTGAAACTTCTAAAGAAAACAATAAAAAACTAGATATTGAAGTTAATGCAAATGGTCAAGCAAATAATGACATTACTAATGAATTGCTTGATACAGGCGATATAGAAAAATTAGATTTATCAAACCAATTACAAGAAAGTAGTACTTCAAATATAGTTGCTGCTTTAAAAGGAGATGTTTTTGGAGCTGTAGGAATACACCAGGCTTATTTAAGAGAACGATTATCCCAGGTTCCTCCTGATGAAATGCCTAAAAACATTGCTGACATAAGACTTTTATTAAAAGGATTTAATAAGGATTTTATGAAGGCTGGTGGCTTTCTAGATCCAAGAATGAAAGATTTAGTTATTGAGCATTTAGCAGAGACGGTTGTAAACAATACAAATTTTATAACTGCAGAATTAGTTAAAAAAAATGTTGAAAATACTCAAAAATCAAATTTAATAATTGTTGAAAACTATGTCGCAAAAGTTGTAGATAATAATAAGTTAACTCTGCAACAAAAATGGAACGCAATTTCTGATGCTTATTACAATAATAATGTAGGTTTTACTGATAGAGGTTTAGCTAATGAAGCAGCGTTAAAACAACTCTTAGAAGAATTAGCTTTATCTGGTCCCTCAGCTGTATCTGAAATAAATAATTTAAGAAATGTTTTACAAATAGATAAACAAAAAGGGACTGAGTTAAACAACAAATATCAAAACATTTTTGATGAATATGAAACTAAAGCAAAAGACAATAATATAAAAGAGTTTCAAAGAAATGAAAATGAAAGACTTATAGCTAATAAAAAAATTGTAGATAATTATTATAAAAATCCAACTCCTGATAATAAAGAAAGAGCTATTAATTCTTTACTGGCTATTGGTACAAAAGAATCTATAGCTGAAGCTTTATCTTTATCTTCAACAGGTTTAAGTTACGATCCGAAAAAAGCAGCTGAAATAGCTTTAGAAATTGCTGGTGGTGCTGAATATGATGAAGATGATCTTAAAGCTTTGCTAGATGAACAAGTTATTAGTAAAGAGGAATATGAAAACTTACTTACACTTGGACCATTAGCACAAACTAAAAGAGAATTAAAAGATTATGTAGAGTCGATAGATAATTCATTTGAAGAAGCTATTACAAGAGGATATGACGAATCTGATTTAAAAGGAACTGATTTATTATCACAGCTGTCTATTAAAAAAGAAGGCTTAAAAGATGAAGTCTATGAAAGATTATTAGCAGAAATTAGAGTAAATCCTAATTTAATAAATGATAAGAATGAGTTAGCCATCAAAACTAATGAGATTATTAATAATGTCATAGATGGTGGTAGATATACAGCAACAAAAAATCCAAAAGCAGCCAAAACATGGCAATTTAACAAAGATTTAGAAATTAATAAGAAAAATTTAAAATCACTCAATATTGTTGGTAAACCTGGCTCTCAGGATTTTTCATCTTTAACTTACGATCAATTATTTAATCAGAAAAAAATATCAATAGCTGAAATGAGTGCTACTGATGATTATTTTTTTAGTTTAGAAGATATACAAAGTGAATTTAAATTCTTTGAAGAAAACGGATTACCAAGTCAAAAGTTATTAAAATATTCAGCGGCTTTAGGTTATACACCAAAAGCATTTTTAAACGAACAAATGCGTTTGTTTGGTTTTAATAAAAACGCTGCAGAAGATTTCAAAATCGAAGTAACTAATCAAATTGGTGATACAAAGAATGGTTTTAAATATTTAGTAAAAAATGGCGGCTTCACTACTGAAGGTGGTGCTTACTTGGCAGCTGGCATTGAACGTTGGTCTGGATGGAATTTCCAAGAAGAGGACAAAGGGGAGCTTTTCTGTGCTCCCTGGATGGACCATCCATTGCGAATCCAGGCATTAGAAAAAAGATTTGGCAAAAAAATCAATCAGATTACAGCCAAACAACAACTCGCATACATGATACAGGAATTAAAAAAGGACTATCCAGAGCAATATAGGATTTTAACTGACCCAACATCATCAAAAGATGATATAAAAACTGCGTTAGCTATTTACTTTAAGCATTTACCGTCCGATATAGACAAAACTGTTGAATCTTTATTAGCTCGTTAAGGTTGCGACCCTAACGGCATATACAAATAAATATGGAAAATGAAGAAATAAATCAGGGTATTCCTGAGACGGAAGGTGATGTCGAAAATTTTGTAGAAGGTTTCGACCAATTACCTGATATTGACCCACCTCCCACTACACAAACTGAGTCGAAAGGTAGAGACACAACTGAAACCAGAGGTTTATCCGAAATAGTTCCTGAATGGATGAAACCTACTGAATTAAAAGAAGGATACGATGCCGTTACAGGTTTAGTTAATGGTCAATCAGATAATGTATTTCGTGGTGTTACAGCTGCGGCTACAAATTTTATTGATGATACTTTTCGAGGAGATAAAGAAACTTACGATGAAATTCTTGCCAGACAAGATAAAGAATATGGTGCAAGAAGAGTTCAATTCCTTAAGGATGACAAAGAAAGAAGAATTAAAGCTGGTATAGAAGATGAAGAGGGTAATAGATTACCAAATGTCTACTCTGAAACTGTAGGTATTCCTGTAGGAGCTGCCCTTGGAAACCTTGAAGCTGGATTTGAATTAGCTGAACTTGGTGGAGATACTGTTAAATGGCTTTTAAATTTAGGAAACGTAGATCCAACACAAAAACCATTTGGTGATAAGTATGAATGGGCTACATGGGATCTAGGTAGAAATGATTTTGGAGCTCAATCTGGGCTTGGAAAATTTGCCCAGGGTTTACTTCAGTTTGCAGGTCTTTTAAAACGTACAGGAGGTCTAAAAGGTCTTCAAGGTGCTAAAGCTGCAGCTCGTAAAAGTCCAGGATTATATTCACAAAAAACTTCAAAAGTTTTACAACGCTATTACGCAAGTGCAACTACAGCACAGAAATTNNNGTTANNAACAAAAGCTGGTTTTAAGGGTGGTATAGCTGGTATTCCAGCTGACCTAATCACTACGATTACTGAGCCTGAGCAATCAAACTTAAGTAATTTAATACAAGATTTTGTCCCAGAACTAGAAGACTCCTGGCTAACTGCTTTAAGTGTTGACGATGATGATGGGATGGCAATGGCAGTTGTCAAAACTGGTCTAGAAGGACTTGGACTTGGATATGCTGCTGATGCTGTAGGTGTTGTTCTTGTAGGTAAAAGAGTTTTTGGAAAATTATTAGGCTCTGGAGTTGATAAAACAACAGCACAAAAAAAGGCTATTTATGAAGCCAAAAGAGTCCAAGACAATCTTGAACCAAATACTTTAGTAAAGCCAGTAGTTCCTATAGATGAATTATTTGATCCTTTAGAAACAACTGACATCATAATTGATGCTTTAAATCCAAAAAATACAGAATATGATTTATATGATATAGAAGAATTTGCTAGAACATTACGGTCTTATTCTGTTGATGAACAGATTGATTGGTACACCAAAGTTCCTCTTGATTATAGACATAACGTACAATCATTTTTATCTCTTGATGCACAGTTTAGAGAATTTGGTGGGACTGCAGATAAAATTGTTGAATTACCAAATGGAACTAAAGTTAATTTTCATTTTGAAAGATATAATAAAAATTTTGATGGAGTTGACGGTGCTGACATACCACAAGTAGATATTTCTTGGAATATAAGAGGTAAAGGATACAAAGGCACAAATATTAGAAAAGGCAAAAATTCTTTATCTAATTATTTGCAAGCTAGAAAAGATGGAGATTTAACAGCAAATCCTCCAGAACATGAAGCTATTGGGAATCATGGTAAAGAATTAATGACTCAATTACAAACGATTGTAAGAGAGGAATTAAGACCAGGACAATTAGTAGCAAACCAACCAATAGGCGATATTGCTGCAGAAGGTTCAGCTCAACTTAGAAGAAAAAAAGCTGTATATAAAAAGTCTAATAGTCAGGCAAAAGCAATTTTTAATAAAAAATTTAATGAAAGTGAGACATTTTATGAAGGATTATTAGAAGATTTTACTCGAAGTATTATAGATCTTTCTAATTTTCGAGGTACAAAAGTAGATACTAAAGAACAAGTCTTTGAGTTTATAAAAAACTATAATAATAAACCTGATGCTGATAATGTTTGGGATGCTTTATCAGTAAGTCAGCAGCAAGAATGGATAGATGCTTATATAAAAGGTGGAGCAATTAAAGGTGTAGAAAGACCTAATATTAGACATCAAATTTATAAAAGAGCTGGATTTGGAAATGAAGTTAATGCAACTCAATATGCAATAGTTCGTAGTTCACCTGATGGTAAAGGTAGATGGCTTACTCCTGTTAATGCTCCAAGACTTCAAAATGGTCAAATAGATGATGAAGGTTTTGCTGCATTAATAAGTAAATTAAGATCTGAAAATTTAAACAACTTACAAGAAGCATATAGGTTTATACAAAATTCTCCTATAGAAGGAAGACTTGCTAAATTTAATCAATTATTAGAACAGCAATCAAAAGGTATTCCTGTTACCTGGGATGATGTAGCTCATGTATTTAGCGAATACTTTACTAAAGGTAGTCGTGCAGTACCAACTGAAATAGCAGAAAATCTACAAAAAGCTATTCAGCAAGTTATAGATTACAGGTCTAAAAATTTAGCAGGGTCTACTCATTGGGCTGTTAATCCACTTACAGGTGAATTTGCAGATCCAAGTTCTTTTTATCTAGCTATAGATGGTGAGTCTTTATCCAGTTTAAAAGCTGAAGATATTATTGGCTTCATGACAAGAAATAAAGATCTTCTTACAAGAGAAGATACTTTTTTCTACATGAGTACAACAGATGGAATCTTAAAAATTGTAAGGCAAATACCAGCTGATGACGAAGCCGAAATATTAGCCAGGTCATTTGATCTACCTGAAATGCGTACTTTTGGTAGAGAAAAAGAAGCGTTTGGATTTGAAACAGCTGAAACTTATATTAAAACTGATGGTAAAGGAGAGCTAGTAGAAACCAGAGGTAATCATGGTCGTTCTATGATTAGTAATCCTCATGAAAGACGTACAGTTACTCCTACTGAAGCAGCTGCACAATATTTACAAGAAACTAATGGCAAACCAGGACAAAGAGTTGCTGCACAAAGAACACTTACAAATAGACAAATAAGGTTATTAGCTGATGGTGCTCCTGACGGAGTAGAGGATATGATAACTGATCTTGTTCGAGATACTGATTTTGATATATCAGAGTTATCACGAATTACACAACTTAGCCGTCCAGAATTGATAGCTGATGCTCAAAAAGGAATGGCTGATGCTCTAGATGTAATTACTGGAAAAATAGATTTTGAAAAATTATTAACTACTAGATATGAAGAAACTGGAGATATTTTATTAACTAAAACTGGATTTTTACAAACCAGACTTTTAATGAGAGAAATGGCTCAAGGTCTTTGGGAATCTTCTTATAACATTATTAAATTAGGTGATGCTAGTACAGACAATTTTGCTCAAATAGAGCTAATGACAAAGCAATGGAAAGCTTTATCTCGTATATATAAAGTTTCAGCTAATGCTCATGCAGGGATACTTGAATCACTAAAAATCCCATTGCCTTGGGGTGGCGAAATAGGTAATCCTATGGCTCGTAAAGAGCTTGCAAACATTAATCAAAAGTTAAAGTCTGGAGAAGAGGTATTAGATAAATTAGTTGACAGGTTAAAAAGAGGAGATCCTAAAGCAAAAGCTGAAGCTACAAGATTAGCTAATGCTTTATTACTTGCTGGTACAGATATAAGTATTGCAAATAAATTATGGAACTATGTAGGTGATTTAGCTATTGGACAAGGTTTAAAAATAATGTATAACTCATTATTGTCTGGACCAGCTACTCATCTAGTAAACATAACTTCCAACCTATTTAATACTGTTTATAGACCTTTTACTGCAGCTATGGGTGGTGGAGTTAAAGAACGTAAAATGGCTATTGCTGGCTATTACGGTATCCAAAAAACTTTACTTGACTCCTGGAATGTTATGGAGAAAGTCTATCAGAATGGAGGTAAAGCTATAAATGATGGTGATAAAGGAATAAAAATTGCTGCTGAAATAGATGCCAAAATGGATCTAGTTAATAAAGCAGCTACTTTAAGTGAAGATAAATCATTTAAAGCTGGTGTAGGTTTTGTCAATATCACTCATGGAATAGCAAACTTCCCGCTATTTAGTTGGCCGTCCAATATGTTGGTTTCTGCTGATGAGTTCTTTAAAACATTAAATGCTCGGATGGAGTACAACTCCAGGATGATGGAACTAGCTATTGATACAGCTGAACCTGGAAATGTTGATGAAGTATTTGAAAATTTACTGAAGAAAAATTTTGAACAGAATTTTGATATAAATACTAATCAAATAAAAAACCAGGATCTATTAGATGTTGCTAAAGAAGCTACCTTTCAACAGGAATTAGAAGGTCCAGCAAGAGTATTTGCTCAATTTATAGACCAAACTCCCATAATGCGTCCCTTTTTCCCATTTGTTAAAACTGGTCACAACATTATGATCTTTGCTGGTCAACATGTACCNNTCTTAAACCGTTTTTTAAGTGAATATAAAACAGTTATGAGAGGGGATGATGAATATGCAAAGGCAATAATGCGAGGTAGAGAATCCTTTGGTCGATATATGATAATGGCTGGAGGTTTGGCTGCATATAATGGATTAATTACAGGTAATGGTCCTGTTGATCCTGATGCGAGAAAGAATTGGTTAAGAACACATCAACCTAGATCTATAAAAATAGGTAATAATTGGATTAGATATGACCGAATAGAACCACTAGGACAAATTTTAGCTGGAACAGCTGATATTGTTTATGCCTTAAAAACTGGACATCTTTCCGAGAAGAGAGCTGAGTATTTAGCTGGCTATATGACCTATTCAATAGCTGCAAACCTTACACAAAAGTCATTTTTCCAAGGTTTAGTACCTCTTGGTAAGTTATTAACTCCAGGATGGCAAGGTTTAAATTCCATATCTAGAGTTCCTCTTGATTTAGTTAATAGTTTTATACCATTAGCGTCATTTAGACGTACTTTTGCTAATGCACATACTCCTTTTTACCAAGAATTTAATACTCAATTTGATCGTTTCCGTAACCAAGTAAGTTGGGGAATAATGAAAGGAGTCGATCAGACAGATTGGCTTACAGGAGAAAAGATTGGCAATGATAATGGATTAGTTAATAGTATTCTTCCCTTAAAAATTAATAGAAGAGGCGATGATATTGTTAGAGACAAATTAGAAGACATTGAATTTGATAGTTCATCAATTATTAAAGAATTAGGTGGCATAGAACTCACAGAAGAACATAAAGCTCGCCTAGCTGAATTGATGGGTAATTCCAATTTATATGAAGATTTAAAAGCCTGGGTAACACATCCAGAATTTGATGAAGCAGTAGAAGAATTTAAAACAAGAATACGAAACGGAGAGAAGTTAAGTAAGAAAAATGCTTATTTCTATAGAGAAATTGTCAAGATGATTCAAATGTATCGTGATGATGCTCTAGAAAAATTAAAACTAGAATTTCCTGAACTTAACGAAGAAATAATAAACAAAAAATTACTTAGAAACAGCCTCAATCCAGGGTCCAATAGACCAGCACTTACAAACTTTTAGCAATATGCAATGGCAACGACATCAAACTCATATACAGGGAATGGATCGACAACGCTCTATTCTATTACATTTCCATACTTAGACACCTCTGACATTAAAGCTCAAATAGACGGTGTAGTAACAACAGCATTTTCTTTAGCCAACGCAACACAAGTACAATTCAGTTCAGCTCCCGCCAATAACGCTGCAATTATTATTTATCGAGAAACAAGTGATAGTTCACTTGCTGGAGGTGAATTTTTTGCAGGGTCATCAATTAGAGCTGCTACTTTAAACGATAACTTTAATCAAACTCTATATATAGGACAAGAAGTAGCGTCTAGATCTATTAGTTCTCTTGGTGGGACTATGGATGGTCAACTTGTCTTAGGGAAAGATGTAAATCTTACCTTTGAAGGGTCTACTGATGATGCACATGAGACAACTTTAACCACCCAAAACCCAACAGCTGATAGAACTATTACGCTACCTAATGTTTCTGGGACAGTTGTAACTACTGGAGATACAGGATCGGTCAGTAATGGCATGTTAGCTGATCCAGAACTACAAGAATTAGCAACAATGAGCTCTGGTACTGCTTCTGCTTTAGCAGATTTAAGCCAGGCTGAAGTTCAAGCAATAGATGGGATCACTTCATCTACAGCTGAATTAAATATCTTAGATGGAGTAACTGCTTCAACTGCTGAAATTAACAAGTTGGATGGTGTAACTGCCACAACCGCTGAAATTAACTATGTAGATGGAGTAACTTCTAATGTTCAAGCTCAATTAAACGCAAAACAACCATTAGCTTCTGATTTAACTACTTTATCTAGTATGCAAAGTGGGGCGGCAACTGAATTAGCCTCTCTAACTTCAACTGAACTAGACATTTTAGATGGAGCAACCGTAACGACAGCTGAATTAAACAAGCTAGACGGAGTTACAGCCACAACTGATGAATTAAACATCATGGATGGAGTAACCTCTACTACTGCTGAGTTAAATATTCTTGATGGAGTAACGGCTTCTACAACAGAAATNAATAAATTAGATGGTTTAACAGCATCAACAACTGAATTAAACATAATTGATGGGGTTACGGCTACAACTTCAGAGTTAAACCTTAATGATGGTCAAACTGCTACACCAGCAGAAGTAAATATTCTGGATGGTGCGACCTTAAACACTAGCGAAATAAATAAATTAGATGGGTTTACAGGGTCAACAGCTGATTTAAACGAAGTTGTTGCTGGTAAAAATGTCGTAGAGACAATTACTGGTGGTGCTACTGATGCTCAGATACCAACAGCCCAAGCAGTTAATGAAAGAGTTGTTGAATTAGTAACTGAAGTTGGTGGTTTTCATCCAATAGCTAATGAAACTAGCTTCCCTACAACTAACCCAGACATTAATGACGGTGCTGGAACTATTGTTAGTCTTAAATCTTTAAGCAATTCATTCAGTACAGGGTCAGGAGTTACGACTCATACCTTTACTAATGGAGCTGGCTCAGGAAATAACGTAACTATTACTGGACTACCAGCAAGCTCAACATTTCAAGCTGGTAAAGGGTTGTTATTAGAAACAACTTCTACATTACATACCTATACTTATCATCGTCTTGTTTTAGATGAAGCTGGAGTATCTACTGCTGATGCTTTAGTTTCTAACTTTAACGAAAAATATTACGGACCATTTAGCAGTAACCAGGCTACAAAACCTTCTGGAGCTAATCGTGTAAACGGTGACTTATATTTCAACACCTCAGATGGAAAGATGAAGGTGTTTAATGGTAGTCATGCTAGTGGTACTTGGGATGATGTAGCGGCTCCAGGTAATTTCTTTATAAATACATTATCTAGTTCAAGCGGATCAGGAGGAGGAAGTGCAACATTTAATGGTACAGCTACAAGATTTACTTTATCTAACCCACCAAATGAAGCTCAACAGCTACTTGTTAGCGTCAATGGAGTCATTCAGAAACCTAATAGTGGAACCTCCCCAAGCGAAGGATTTGCTGTTAGTGGTGCTGACATTATATTTGCCTCTGCCCCTGCTTCTAATGCTCCGTTCTTTATTGTCACCATTGGATCGTCAGTAAATATTGGAACCCCTAGTGACAACACAGTTACTTCAGCAAAAATCGTTGATGGAAGTATTGTTAATGCAGATATTTCTAGTAGTGCTGGTATAACTGGTTCAAAACTAGCAGACAATTCTGTTTCACTAGCAAAATTAGAACACGGTACATCTAGTAATAATGGCAAGTTCTTAAGAGCTAATAATGGTGCAGACCCTAGTTTTGAAACAGTATCAGCAGCTACTGGTAATGCTAATGCTATCCAAACTACTGATGGATCAGGTAATTTTACTGCAAGTAATACTTTTACTATTACTGGAGATATTTTTACAGGTCATGACATATTGCTTGCACAAGATTCTGGTAATAATAATCCTGTTATTTCACCCGCATCACAGGCAAGCATAACCTTAAGAACAAGTAGCACACAATCTGGAACGTTTGGTTCTATTTTAGATAGTACTGGATTACAGCTTGGTAGAAACAGTCAATATGTAAAATTAGTTGCACCAGCCGATCAGTCAGGACAAACAAGTTATACACTTACTTTTCCTACAACTGCTGGCTCTAACGGTCAAGCTCTTACTACAAATGGTAGTGGAACTACCAGTTGGACTACAATTAGCTCTGACTTAGTAGATGACAGTTCACCGCAGCTAGGCGGTGACTTAGATGCTAATGGTCAGAATATAGCGGTTGATGGTGGTAACAATATTACTATTGGTGATAATGGTCGCCTTAGACTTGGTGATTCTCAAGATTTAGACATTTATCATAGTGGTACAGACAGTTACATAAATAATACTACTGGACATTTAAGAATTTTTAATGGTGCTTCTAACAAGGCAATAGTATTTAGCACAAATAGTAACAATAGATTTCAAATTAGTGATGGCGGTCATTTAATTCCATCAAATAACAATTCTTACGATTTAGGAGATCCAAATTATCGTTGGAGAAATATTTACACCAATGACCTTAACTTATCTAACGAAGGTTCATCTAACGATGTAGATGGTACATGGGGTAACTGGACAATCCAGGAAGGAGAATCAGACTTGTTCTTAAAAAATAACCGTTCTGGCAAGAAGTATAAATTTAATTTAACGGAGGTATCATAATGACTATACATTTTGGAGACGGCACATCCTTTTCTACCGCTACATTGTCAGGTGTAGGTAAAGTTTTACAAGTAAAGTCAACAACAAAAACTGATTCTACCAGCACAAATAGCACCAGTTATGTTGATATGAGTGGAATGTCAGTATCTATAACCCCTCAATCTGGTACTAAAATTTATGTAACTTATCATATAGTAGTTGGAGGTTCTTCTGGCGGTTGGTCTGTTGGTATTAAACTTTTAAGAGGCAGCACAGCAATAGGAAATGGAGATCAATGGTATGGACAAGCTTTTCATTGTTCTAGAGGTGGGTTTCCAACTGATAATTCTGGCTACATACATGGCGGTAATATGGATTATGGATACCTAGATACACATGGTGCTAATGGAAGCACAGCATTAACTTATAAACTCCAATGGATTTCTCCATACCCACAACAAAAAACATTTTATTTAAATAGAAGTTATAGCGGAAGTGGAAACTATGTTTACTCTCCAAATTATATGGCTTCTACAATTACAGTAATGGAGGTAGCAGCATGAGTTTAGACCACGATGCAATTTATAAAGCATATCCAACAGTAGTTTCTGTTGATGATAGTGCCGGTGCATTTGATAAAGATGGAAAGTCTGTAACTGTTGAACAAAGCAAAATAGATGCTGCAAGAGTTGAGTTAGATGCTGATTATGCAAAAATAAAATATAAAGATGATCGAAAAGCAGAATACCCAGATTGGGATACACAACTNGATTACATNTACCACAACGGTATAGACAAATGGAAGACAGATATGGTCGATCCTGTCAAAGCAAAATATCCTAAACCAGAATAATGTCATTAACAAAAATAGAGACGGATGGCATCAAAGATGATGCCGTTACGTCAGGGAAGATACCCGCAAACGCTGTGGGTACTAGTGAAATAGCAGACACATCCGTAACACTAGCCAAGCTAGAACACGGCACATCATCTAACGATGGTAAGTTTCTACGTGCAAATAACGGAGCAGATCCTAGCTTTGAAACAGTAAGCATCCCTGCTGGGACAACAATAAACAACAATGCAGATAACAGAGTTATTACTGGCTCTGGTACTGCTAATACTTTAAATGGTGAGTCAAACGTACAGATAAATTCGTCTGGAATTATGACTATTGGTAATGACCCTACTGGTGCTGCGACTTTAGGCGGTGATTTAAATGTTGCGAATACAAATGGAGGGACTGTAGTTATTGGTGATACAGGATCAGGTGAATATTTAAAGTTACATGGTAGTGGTTCTGGAGCATTTGTTGGTAGCAAATCAAATGACCCTTTGATGTTTTTTACAAACGACATAGCTAACGAGCGTATGCGTATAAATTCATCTGGAAACGTAGGTATAAATCAAACTAATCCGAATAAAGCTAAATTACATGTTGTCGGTGATAATACTGACGGAGATATTGTTGCTAAATTTAAAAGTGGTTCAGGGGCAAACTCAAAAGTCTACATTGCTTTAGTTTCTGGTTATCCTGATACTGCTAATGATATTGAAGGTCATGCTTATATTGGTGCAGAAAGATCTGGCAGTGGTAATAAAGCAAATATAATTTTTGCACCATATGACGGTGGTTCTGCTGTTACTGAAAGACTACGTATTCGACATGGTGGTGGTATATGTTTTAACGGAGACACCGCAGCAGCCAACGCACTTGACGATTATGAAGAGGGAACTTTTACTTTAACTGTTGTTAGTGGAGGATTTAGTAGCATAAACGGAACTGGTCGATATACCAAGATAGGAAGAATTTGTCATTTTACTGGTGACTATACATTAAGCGGTAGTGGTAATGGTGGCACTCTTAGAATTTCTGGATTACCATTTAATAGTTATTCTGAATGGCAAGCCTGTTCTGGTTATGCTCAATATTATAATAATGAAGGTTCACAGCAAGCATCTTTTGCTGTGGTTGGAAGTATGAACGAAATTAGAGTAGTTGAATATGGAAACGAAGCAGCAGGAAATGATTTTAATGCTGGTTATATGAATATTACTGGTACTTATCTTACTAATACATAGACCGAAGCTACGTCTATAAACTAAGCCTAAAACTGTTTATATCGGAGATATATCCTAATGGCATTAAGCGAATCAATAGAATACGACAAAATAGAAGTTGTCGGTCAATATAAAGCGGTACAAGTACGTAAAGCAACAGTCATAAAAAAAGATGACAAAGAACTTACAAGATCTTTTGAAAGATATGTACTACATCCAGACTCAAACATAAGCAACGAACCAGCAGAGGTTAGTGCTGTGTGTAATGCAGTTTGGACAGATGCGGTGAAAGAATCATGGAAAACATTCCAAGAATCTCAATCCCTCGCATAGAAAAGATAGAAACAATATCAATACCTTTACCAACAGCTGACGTACCTAGTTATGTACCTTTAGTAGTTCCTCCGAGTGATTTAGAACCTCCTCCTGGAATTAAATCTGAAAGTACAGAAACAGAAGAAGCTCCAACTGGTATTAGAAGAATTGATATACCTTTCACAGATTATGATGTACCTGTCCCAGAGAATGAAATTTTAATTACTGCTGGGGGTACAGCAGTTGTCTCAGTCGCAGCCACGCTCACAGCTACAGCAGCCTTTAAATGGGCTGTNACNGCTATGAAACCAATANTNAAAACACTCATTAAAAAAATAAGTGGAAGAAAAGGAAAAGAAGAAGGGAATATTNGGGAAGCTTAAAGATGTAGCNGANGAGAANGAGCATACNTTGGAANTCCTTGGAACTCTAGTCAGGCTAGGNGTTGTCGTGTGGAGTGGATTTATTATNACACTTAATTATATTGAGTTNCCAATGATAAAAAAAACNGCAAATACGGATATAACNTTCGTGGCTTCNATTTTTGGATCTGCCCTTTATTCCTTNGGATTNCANACAAACAATGGTAAAGGTTCNAGTAAGCCNCCAGTTTGTCCTATGGCAAAAAAACCTGAAGAAATTAAATCATGAAAAAATGGATAATATGTCTCGCCCTTTTATCACCAGCTGTAGCTAAAGCCAATGTTGTTACACCTCAATTTACTAGCGGTTCGATGTCAAGCACCACTACTACAACCCAGACTATAACTGAAGTTTCGCAAAAACAAATTTTCGGNGCCGAGGTAAATACCTGGTCAGGTTCTAACGTAACTGCTTCTGGAAATTTAGCTGACACAGCTACAACCTTTTCCGTAACAGATACCACATTACCCTGGAATTTAGAAACAACCACAAGATCTGCTGGCTTAGTTGAACAATGGGATACCACAACAAATTACACAATAAACTCTACAACTACCTCACTCTCTGTCTTCTCGCAGTAAGTAGTCCAGTAGTTGCAGAAACAAATAACAACTCAAATCCAGTAGCAGCTGCGACCTCAAATAATACCAATCAGTCTGTACAGTTCAACAATAATGGTGGACCGTCTAGGCAATATTTTGGTCAGGGTTTCAGCTGTAACGGATCTACGATGACTCTTTCTCCTTTTTATATGGGGAATGATACTCAACCACAAACTGAAGATGGATATGTCATTTCTGAAAATTGGGGGTTCCAGGTTAATTTTATGGTCCCACTAAATCGGAAAAGTATAGATCAATGCTTATCACTTGCAGCCAGGCAAGAAGACAAAATCAGATTAGATATGGAGCTGGTTCGTGCTCTCAAATGCAGCGAGCTCCAGCGATCTGGTTTTACCTTCCGTCCAGGATCAAGGGTAGAACATTTATGCAGCGACATAGTACCTATTACTTCTTTAATACCTAAAAAAGATAAATGACAGAATTAATAGTAATTATCGGTGTAACCGTTTTAATTTACTACTTTTTAAAACTTATTAGAGCTTATTAAAAATGGCATTATATGACGGTAGACAATCAGCTCGTACTGTTGAACCAAATAGACAACCTGGAGTAGCTAGACAACTTGCAGCTGGAGCCTCAAGTGCTAACACAGCTTTAACCTCTAGTTGCTCCAGAATATCTATTAGGGCAGTAACAGCTGATATTAGATACTCAATCGGTGGATCTAGTCAAACAGCAAACGCTTCAACTAGCCACTTCATCGCACAAAACGAAAGATTGGAATTAGTAGTTCCTGAAGGAGCAAACATCGCAATAATACGAGATGCTTCTACAAGCGGAACTTTAGAACTTACAGAATTATTTTAAAATGATAGTACTTATAAAACCAATACTATTTGCCTTCCTGAAATCCAAAGGGGTTAAGGACTTAGTAATTAGTCTCCTTGAGGCATACAGCAAATCCACAGAAAATACCATAGACGATAAAGCAGTTGCCCTTATAAAAGAGAACCTGTTTAAATCTCCAGCATAGGAGCGTTATGAATAAACGAACAAGTGAAGCTTCCTTCGAGGAACTTCATACTTTGTTGACCAATGAAATAATCGCAAGAATTAAATCTGGAGAAGCTACTACAGCTGATCTAAGAGCTGCGATTGATTGGTTAAAAGCAAATGATATTACAGGTGTAGCAATGGATAACTCGCCCCTGGCTGGTCTTGCAGGGCTTATACCTGAATTGGATTTTGATGAAGTCAATAGACATACATAGCAATGGCAAAATCAAGTCCCGCCCGACTTAGGGCACAAGCAAAATACAATCGCAAACCATCCCAGGTAAAACGAAGAACTGCTTTAAATAAAGCCAACAGACAGAAAGGGACTTATGGCAACGGTGATGGTAAAGATGTTTCTCATAAGAGAAGTGGAAAGACTGTCCTGGAAAAAGCAAGCACTAACCGTAGACGCAATGGACGTAACGGTAAATCTAAATACAAAAAGTAAACCTTAGTTATTAATGAGCCAATGGAAACTCCCCGAAGCCTCATGCAAGACCTTCTTACATTCAGAAGCACAGATGCCAAACGAATGTGGAGGGACCTTATCAAGATTCGGGATAAACATCGT
>FUFK010045058.1_pt1 | contig 20767 bp, 22 predicted proteins | sample 1021851 | NCBI WGS metagenome assembly FUFK01 (sample SAMEA51879418, study PRJEB19060) | metagenome
TAACATTTCATCTATGAGGTGGGAGAGCATGTCGTCCCCTCTGGTCATGTTAAATGTACCTCTAAAAGATTTAGCTAAACCTGTTCTTACACTATCTACAATTACGACATTTTTCATATTTATCTCCGAAAAAATTATTTTAACTTGTTTTCTTCATCATTTAAATCAAGTTTCTTATACCAGGCTGGGATAATATCAATACCTAGCTTTTGTGCTCTTTTGAGTAGATATGGAATAGTTATTGGTGAAAATGGTAGGACCAAAAGTATCCCAAACCCTGCACCTTTCAATATTTCTCTCAGTTGATTATTTGCTAACTTCAGGTATTTCTTATCGTCCGTCTCTAGATAAGTGTAAAAATTATCTAACATCTCAGTATTAGCTTCGTTTTCTTCTCTNAAAGCATTTACTAAGTTTTCAAGATATTTATTNATTGTTTTAAATTCCATAAAAAAAAACCTCTGCCGAAGCAGAGGTTTNATTATATAAAATCTTATGTCTTAGAAGTTATATTGTATNGANATACCTCCATTCATTGGTTCNTGNANNNAAAGGTTATAACCACCTCCATTTGATTGAGAACCTATGAAAGCACCCGTAACAATATCTTTATCTTCAATATTATGCACATAAAAATCTACCATCCATTTTCCGTCAGGAGATTGATATGTTAAATCAACGTTCATGAAGTCGAACTCAGCAACTTTTTCATGCTCGTTATTAAATACTGTTAGATAAAAGTCACCTCTATAGATATAGTCTAATCTAGCTGTAAGCAAACCATTTTCATTATTCATTAGATCAACTTCACCACCGATTGAGAAAGACATATCTGGCACACCAGCTAGCTTTCTACCGGAAAGATCTTGAACATTAAAGCCAGTGTTTGGACAAGCAGGCCCAAGCAAAGCATTAAATGGTTGGTTACACGTACTACCTAAACTTCTGTAGATCATACCCACATCCGTCATACCAAATACAACCCCTTGTGATTCCCCAATTGTACTTAAATCAACAGATGTAACACCATATGGATTTCTTGGATCGTAATCTTCATAACCATCAAGCTCAGATGTATTAATAGCTCCAGTGAAATTAAATCTGGAATACTCATTTGGCACAAACACTGCTTCAAGCTCTAATCCAGATACATTCACATCTGTATTAAAAGTTTGTGATGCTAGACCAATAATTTTATTAAGTTGCATATCTGTTACAGCGTTCCAGAAAACCGCAGAGTTTAGTGTCAATGCGCCCCCCAGATATGTTCCTTTGGTACCAATCTCAAAGATATTATGAATTTCTTCATTAACTAGAGACTGATTTTCACCCGGCAACAAGTTTAATGTTGGGTTGAAACCACCTGATTTTAGACCTCTATCAAATTTGAGGTATAAAAGTGTGCCGTCATCTAGTTTCTTATCCAATATAGCTCTTCCAGTAAATTCATTTAAATCTACTGTTTGCGCCGGTGGATTTGGAAAACCTTGAATTGATCCATTGTACCCAGCTAAGGATTGTGAAATATCTGTAATACCTGAGAAAATGAAGTCATTTATTGTGACTNTATTGNATCTACCACCTAAGGTTAGNTTATCAAACCAACGATCCTCAGATAACTCAGTATTAGTTTCTACAAATAACCCAAAGGTATCATTTTCTGATTTATTCCATGATTGAAACTGTTGCTGCCATTCAGGTAAAGCTGGGAGTACAGGGATCAATCCAGCTGCTAAAACAGTTGATACTGGAAGTCCTGCTACAAACCTAACTTGATTAGCTGCATCTACGTGAGATTGATTCACACCAGCAACTGTTCCTGCTCCAACAATTTGAGGTAATTGTGCAGCATTTCCAACAAGCACTTGTTGCGCTAAAGCAACACAGTCACCTGCAGGATCAGTACATTGTCCAGCCGCTAATAACTGAGGTATTAGAGCCGCAATCTGTGCTGGGGTTGTTGGATCATTAGCTACATAGTCAGTTGCTGCTGAAATAACGCCACTAGTAATGTTATCCAAAGCAACATTGCCGTAAGTGACAAAATATGTTGCCCAAAAACCTAAACCACCATAAACACCCAAATCTGGGAATAAATTTCCGATTGGTCCCAAACTGACATCAGAGTAATACTGCATACCAGGAGAAGTAACTTTATAGTTTGTTTGAGAGTCTGATTCTTCAAAATAAATACCACCAGTACCGTTAGTAGCACCATCAAGCATAGATTGAATTCTGATTTCAAATTGTTTACTCACGTAATTTGATTCCGATTCATCTGCTGTTTCAGTTGTTGTGAAATTACGCTGTGTTCCAAAAATATTACCTTGAATTGGTCCCATTCTGTAATCTCTTGTCGCTGCAACACCGTTTAATGATTGACTGTGTTTGTACTCTTGATCTATCCAAGCGTAAGTAACAAACATTCTATAATCATCATTGATCATATGATCGAGTACTAAACTAGCACTATCGTCAAATCTCTTTAACTTAGGATTTAAAGTTTGAAAAACTTGATTTGGATCTTTCGGAACAACTGCACCGTCAGAGAAACCTAGAAGTAAGCTTGGCTGAACGATATTTCCAGGATAGTTAAGTGTAAGGAAATCAATAGACGCAAAAGCACCAACACCTGAGAACGGTACACCTCTATCAGGTAGGCCATCGCCCCACTGATCGCACCCTAGTAAAGGATTTGGATTACAAGCTGCATTTTGATGTCTTAACCTAGCATCTTCTTCTTCGTTATGCATCATTGTAAATTTTAATGAGGTTTCATCAGATATATCCCAAATTGTCTTTAGCCTAACGCCAAGATAATCTCTATCGTCAATGTCTGAGCCATCGTATAAGTTTTCAACGTATCCATCTCTCATAGTGCTTCTGAATGACAATCTTGTTCGCAAGCTTTCACCTGCACCAAAAGTCATACCACCAGAGTATCTTTCTAGATTTTTATCACCAAATTCTGCTTTGAGATAAGCATCTGCATCGTCTCCAGGATCAATACTTTTGATCAAGAAAGTNCCACCNGGGTTATTACCACCATATAGCGTNCCTTGNGGACCCCTTAAGACTTCAAANCTNGCNAAATCAAATAGCTCNTTTTGTGCCATTTGAAGTGTGCCCATATTGATGTCGTCCTGTCTCGGAACTGCGACAGCTGAAAAGGAACCACCAACAGCATAGTTGGAAATACCTCTAATTTGCACACCTGCTCCTGAGAAGTTTGTTTTGTTAAAAAGAACACCTGGAACATTAAATTGGAAGTCATAAAATTCCTTCAAGTTCTTCGATTCGATATCTGACGCAGAAATAACTGTGACAGCAAGACCCGTATCCTGCAGTGCTGTATCTTTTCTTAAAGCTGATGTTACAACTTCCTCAATATTTTCTGTATCAACTGATTCAGAATCTTCTTGAGCATAAGAAAAAGAACTGACTAGCAGAACTAATAATAATAGTATGTATCTCATATACTCTCCCATAAGATATTTATCCCAATATAATATAACAATTAACTTGGTAAGCAAACATTTGAAACATTGAGAAAAAGCGAGAAAAGAGAAAAAATTATNAGTCTATTAAATACTCATTTTCCTGATCCAGACGTACCACTTGATCATGAAGATGCATATACCCTATTGATAGCTGTTTTATTGTCCGCACAATGTACGGATGAAAGGGTAAATCAAGTAACTCCAAAACTTTTTAGAAAAGCTTCAAATCCGCTTAAAATGAGTAAATTAAGTCAAGATGCTATATATAAAATTATTAAACCATGTGGTTTGGGTCCCCAAAAATCTAAAGCCATAAAAAAACTTTCACAAATATTGGTAAAAGAATATCAAGGTAAAGTGCCTCAAGATATCGCTCTTCTAGAGAAGTTGCCTGGTGTTGGTCATAAAACCGCATCTGTTGTGGTAGCACAAGCATTTGGAATTCCATCCTTTCCAGTTGATACACATATTCACAGATGCGCGCAAAGATGGGGCTTAACTTCAGGTAAGAATGTTGTTACGACAGAAAGAGATTTAAAGAAGTTTTTCCCTATTGAAGAATGGAATAAACTTCATATACAAATTATCATGTATGCAAGGAAATATTGCTCAGCAAGAGATTGTTACGGTCTAGAATGTCCAATTTGTACGAGCTGTTACCCAAAGAGAAAATCGAAATTTATACATAAAAAACCATAATGAACGAGTTTATAAATACCCAAAATCAAAAAATAGCAGATTATGATGCCGATCTTTCAAAATTTTTAGAAGCTGAATCAGACAGACAAGAAGAACATATCGAACTCATAGCTTCAGAGAATTATGCCTCTAAAAGAGTTTTAGAAGCCCAAGGCAGTGTCTTAACTAATAAATATGCCGAAGGCTATCCAAATAAAAGGTATTACGGTGGTTGTGAACATGTTGATGGAGCTGAAACTTTAGCTATTGAAAGAGCAAAAAAATTGTTTAATGCAAAATTTGCAAATGTTCAGCCTCATTCAGGTGCATCAGCTAATGCCGCTGTTTTTCTTGCTCTAATGGAACCAGGAGATACTTTTTTAGGCATGGCTTTAGACCAGGGAGGCCATTTGACTCATGGGTCAAAAGTAAACTTTTCTGGAAAAAACTTTAACGCAATTCAATATGGCTTAGATCAAGAAACAGGTGATATTGATTATGCGGAGGTAAGGAAACTAGCACAAAAACATAAGCCAAAAATGATTGTTGCGGGCTTTTCTGCTTTTATGGGTATTGTTGATTGGAAATTGTTCAGAGAAATTGCTGATGAGGTTGGTGCATATCTCATGGTTGATATGGCTCACGTATCAGGTTTAGTAGCTGGTGGTGTATATCCAAATCCAGTGGATTTTGCTCACGTTGTAACAAGCACAACACACAAATCCCTGAGAGGGCCAAGATCAGGAATCATATTGTCCAATGAAGATGAGGAATTCCAAAAAAAATTAAACTTTGCAGTTTTTCCAGGATCTCAAGGAGGACCTTTAATGCATGTAATAGCAGCTAAAGCCGTATGTTTTAAGGAAGCTATGACAAGTGATTTTAAAGATTACCAAAAGCAGATTATTTCTAATGCTAAAACTATGTGTGAACAATTTAAATCTAGAGGATTTAATTTAGTCCAAAAAGATACAGACAACCACCTAATTTTAATGGATCTAAGGAATAAAAAAGTTACTGGTAAAGAAGTTGAAGAATTATTAGGCGGAGTGAATATTACTGTGAATAAAAATTCAATTCCAAATGACCCAGAATCTCCTTTTGTTACATCAGGAATTCGTATTGGTACTCCGGCTATGACGACAAGGGGTTTCAAGAATGATGAGGCAAAAAAAGTAGTCGATTTAATTTGTGATGCAATTGAAAATAAAGAAAACTCCGATGAACTTGGTATAGTAAAGGAAAAGGTAAAGGAGTTATGCAGGAAATTCCCTGTTTATAAATAATGTTTTGTCCATTTTGCACACATGAAGAAACAAAAGTAGTCGATTCTAGATTAGTAGCAAACGGCTCACAAATTAAAAGAAGAAGAGAATGTATAAACTGCGGTGAAAGATTCTCAACTTATGAAGAAGCTGAACTGGTCATGCCGAGAATCATTAAATCAAATGAAAGACGCGAACCATTTGATGAAGAAAAATTACGAGCAGGCTTACATAAAGCATTAGAAAAAAGACCAGTATCCTCAGATCAAATNGAAAATGCGCTTCAAAGTATTAAGGATTACATAAGAAAAATTGGTGAAAGAGAGATTCAAGCTCAAGTAATTGGAAAACAAGTNATGAATCAATTGAAGGAATTAGATCAGGTTGCTTATGTAAGGTTTGCATCTGTGTATCAGAACTTTCAAGATATTAAAGACTTTGCAGACGAAGTCTCTGAACTTTCAAAAAATTAATGAACTATACGTTGCTCATGCAAAGGGCTATAGAAATTTCTATGCCCTTCAAATACCTAGTGAAACCAAACCCAATGGTTGGTGCATTAATTGTAAAAAACNGTCAGATAGTTTCAGAGGGTGCACATAAAAAATTTGGCGAGGCTCATGCAGAAGTAAATTGTTTTCAAGCATTGAATGAAGCAATTACAGATGAACATGTTATGGTTTGCTCACTTGAACCTTGTAATCACCAGGGCAAAACAGGTCCATGCACAGAAAAAATTATTGCTTCTGGAATTAAAAAAATAATTATAGGTAGTTTAGACCCAAACCCTAAAGTTGCTGGACAGGGCATAAAAAAACTTCAGGATGCGGGCATAGAAGTAGTTCAAGGCATTCTAGAAAATAAGGTAAAAGAATTAAATCGTTTCTTTTTTTTCAAGCACTTAAATGGAAGGCCATTTATAACAATTAAGATCGCTAGTTCAGCTGATGGAAAATCTCATAGCAAGGATGGCAGCACAACATGGATTACATCTAAAGAATCTAGACAAGATGTCCAATTAATTAGAGCTGAACATGATGCTATTTTAACTGGAGGAAATACAGTTAGAAACGATGAACCCAGAATGAATGCCCGCGTAAACTTTGCCCTAAATCAGCCCAAAAAAATTCTATTAACTTCACAGAAAGAATGGAATAAAGATATGGATTTTTTCCAAACATCTGATGTTGAGTTAATCGCAGAAAATGATCTTCCTGCAATAATTAATAATTTAGCTCGGCAAGATATAAATGCTGTTTTAGTTGAAGCAGGACCAAAATTGGTAACCGCATTTCTAGAAGAGAATTTATGCGATGAATTGGTTGTATATAAATCACCAAATAAGCTTGGAGATAAAGGTGTTTCCTGGTTTAAAGATGAAAAAGGGTTTGATAATTTTAATTTTAATCTTAAATCTTCGTATACAATTGACCGAGATAAAAAAAGTATATTTTCAAAATGAATAAAGATGAAATAAAAGATGTAATTGCCGATTTAAAAAAAGGCAAAATGGTCATCATTTTGGATGATGAGGATCGAGAAAATGAAGGCGATTTAATATGCGCCGCTGAAGCAGTTACACCTGAGATAGTGAACTTTATGGCGACAAATGGAAGAGGCCTTATATGTTTAGCACTAGATTCTGAAAAATGTGAAAAACTTAATTTAAAGCCAATGACTAATAATAATAAAACAAGTAATCGAACTGCGTTTACAGTTTCAATTGAAGCCAAAGATGGAATAACTACAGGTATTTCAGCAAAAGATAGAGCTCACACAATTTTAACAGCTGTTAATGCTGATGCATCTGAAGATGACATCGTTCAACCAGGTCATGTATTTCCACTACAAGCTATGAGAGGTGGCGTTCTAGCTCGAGCAGGTCATACAGAAGCAGCCTGCGATTTAGCTACTTTAGCGGGCTTCTCTGCAGCAGGTGTAATTTGCGAAATAATGAATGATGATGGGACCATGGCCAGAAGAGATGATCTATTAAAATTTGGAGAAAAACATAATTTAAAAGTTGGAACCATTGCGGACCTAATTGACTATAAGCTTTCGAAAGAATCTACCATTGAGAATGTTCATACAAAAGAGGTTTCTACAGAATTTGGGGAGTTTAGATTAGATGTGTGGAGAGATGTAATTTTTGACGAACATCATTTTTCGTTAACAAAAGGATCTCCAGAAAAAGCTGATGTGCCTATGGTTAGAGTGCAGACACAAAGTGTGCTACAAGACACACTTGGTATAGATGAAATCGGTAAAAAGTGGTCAATTAGAAAATCATTGCAAAAAATCTCTGAGGAAGGAACTGGCGTTTTTGTTTTAATCAATCATAGAGATGCAAAAACTTATTGGCTTTCGAGTTTGAAAGATGAAAATATTGAGCCAAAAAGAAATCGAAGAGTAATTGGTATTGGTTCACAAATATTAAGATCCCTTGGTTTAAGTAGAATAAATGTTTTGGGNACCCCCACAAAATATAGTGGTTTGTCAGGGTTTAATATTGAAATTGAAGGATTTATAGATGAATAATGCACCGAGTTTTGATGCTGTATTTNAAGACATAGAAAATAAAAATATCCTCGTTGTAACTACAACCTGGAATAAAGATTTTCTGGCTCCAGCAATTGAAGAGATTGCTCTACATGCGAAAGAAGAAAAAATAAATATGGCTGTTAAATTCTGCCCTGGTTCACTTGAATTAGCTGCAACCATCAAAAGAACAATTAAAAATGCTGAATTTGATGGTGTGATAGCATTGGGCCTTGTCATAAAAGGAGATACTCCTCACTTCAAACTAGTTTCTAGACAAACGTTCCATGATTTAGGTAAAGTTGCATTAGATTTTGAAGCCATTCCCTTGATAAATGGAGTTTTAACTGTTGATAATAAAGTTCAGGCTGAGGAAAGAATCAATCCTCAAAAAATGAACAAAGGAAGAGAATTTTCAAGTTCCTTATTTCAGATGATGTCTGCTTGATATGAAAAATCTTAGTCAGCATAAAGAGAAGGTAAATGCTCGAGAACTTTTAGTCCAAGCTTTGTACGAATATTCATTTGGTCATAATGAAGCTAAATCAATTGAAGAGTCTTTTAGAAAAGATTTTACTAAAACAAAGGTAGATTACATTTTCTTTAGGAATACTTTCAATTACATAGTTGAAAATATCGTACAACTTAAAGAAACTATCCTAGAATCGGCAGAATTAGAAGTCTTTGGCATAAAATCAATTGAGATTATGGAAGAGAATATTCTTNTAATAATAATGGCTGAAAATACACTAGATGAAACACCCAGAGAGATTTTGATAGATGAAGGAGTAAGATTAAGTAAAAAGTTTTGTTCTGAAAACTCTTATAAATTTATCAATGCAACATTAGAAAAAATATTAGAATCCTAGAATGAGNAAAATTGGTTTTATAGGTTGCGGCCACATGGCTAAGGCGTTAATTAAGGGACTAAAAAGCAATAAATCTTATGAGTTGTTTGGCCACGACAGAAACACTAAAAATTTAGCTTGGCTTGAGCAAGAAAANATCCCTTTTTGTTCATTAAAAGAAATCTGTCAAGAATCTGATATTTTGATGATTTGTGTAAAGCCAAAAGACATGTATGACCTGTGCTCAGAAATGAGAACATATATTGGTAATGAATTAAAAATAGTAAGTGTTGCTGCTGGCATAACATTAGAAAATTTAAAAGATGCTCTGCCTGGAGGAAAAGTTTATAGAGCAATGCCCAATATTGGTGCGAAACATAACCTTGGAATAACNAGTATTTTTTCTTATGAAGAACTAAATGAAATTATAGATATTTTTAATTATCTCGGNAAAGCNATAGTTGTTGAGGATGAAGACAAAATAAACTTACATACATCGCTTATTGGCAGCGCCCCAGCATTTTACTTTGAAATTATAAATGAATTTGAACATAGACTGAGTGAACTTTTACCCGATGATGTCTCAAAAAGAGATATAACTCTTTTATTTCTAACTAGTTTAATTAGTGCAATACAAAATGGAGAGAATTTGGAAGACTTAATTCAAAGCATTAAATCAAAAGGCGGNACTACCGAAGCTGGCCTTAACCACTTGTANGAAAAAGATTTTATAAATATTTTTTCCGAAGCTATTGATGCTGCTAAAAATAGAGCAGCAGATTTATCTATGGATTAAATCTTCTCTATTTGGGCCATTAGAAATTAAACTGATCTTTACTCCAACAAAGTTTTCAATAAAGTTTAAAAAATCTTTTGCTTTATCTGGAAGCGAATCATAATTTTNACAATCTGCCAGAGAACAATTCCAGCCTTTGAAGTCCTTATAGATAGGTTCAGCTTTGTGAAGTAATCTAGATTTAAAGGGAGTCTCCTCACCATTTACTTTATANCCTATGCAAGCTTTTATCTCATCAAAAGCATCTAGAACATCAAGTTTTGTAATACAAAGCTCAGTTAAATTATTTAATTTTGCTGAATATTTAAGTGCAACAAGATCAAGCCAACCGCATCTTCTTGGTCTACCAGTTGTTGCNCCAAATTCNTGACCAAGCTCCGCAATTTTCTGCCCCACATCACAAAATAATTCAGTTGGAAATGGTCCTGCACCTACTCTAGTTGTATAGGCTTTTGCAACGCCAAGAACATCTGAATAGATGCTTTTAGGAAACCCTGAACCAATNCCTACAGAAGTAGCTAAAGTATTAGATGAAGTAACATATGGATAAGTACCATAATCAACATCTAACAAAGTCCCTTGAGCACCTTCATATAATATGTTTCCACCTTGTTCGTATATGTTTTCAAGGGTATCTGTTACATCACCAAAATATTTTGCTGCCTTTTTATAGGATTGCATTAGCTCGTTATAAACTTCTTCATACACAAAAGGTTCTGAGTCATGAATGTTTTGAATTTGATAATTATANTATTCAACCAAACTTTTNAGCTTAGTTTCTAGTAGATCATTATCTTCAAGATCAAAAGCCTTGATGCTTCTTCTAGCTGTTTTATCTTCATAAGCAGGACCAATACCTCTTCGAGTAGTGCCAATCGAATTTTTGTTATCTTCCCTTAGCTGATCAATTTTAGCGTGTAGAGGCAACAGCAAACTACAATATCTACTTATTCTTAGCTTGCCCTCGAGATTGATACCTTTTTGCTCCAATTGTTNAATTTCTTCAAGCAATGAGTCGATAGATAAGATGACTCCTTGACCAATGAAGCATGACACATGGTCATAAAATATCCCTGATGGAATAAGATGAAGAACAAATTTTTCTTCTTCCTTATAAATTGTATGGCCAGCGTTATGTCCCCCTTGAAAACGACAAACGGCATCAAATTTTTTTGAATAAAAATCTACGATTTTTCCTTTTCCTTCGTCACCCCATTGAGTGCCTACAAGGATCAGGGATTTTTTCATTTACTTAGGTTCAGATTTATTTAGATACTTAAAGTAATCACTATCAGGATCTATTAATAAGATATCTCCCTCGTCATTAAAGGTATTTCTGTAAGCTTTTAGGCTTCTTGTAAAATCATAAAATTCAGGATCTCTGTTATAAGCATCAGCATAAGTAGCTGTAGCTGTTGCGTCGCCCTCTCCTCTGATTTTTTCAGCCTCTTTTGTAGCATTAGCCAAAATAATAGTTCTTTGCTTATCAGCATCAGCTCTTATCTTTTCAGCTGTTTCTCTACCTTCTGCTCTTAATTGCTCTGCAATTCGNTTTCTCTCAGTTTTCATTCTCTCAAAAACTGAAGCTCTGATCTCTCTTTCAAAATCAATTCTTTTTACACGAAAATCTATTATTTCTACACCTAGCTGAGCTGAATCTTCGCCAAGAGAATTCTTTAACGCAAGCATCAGACCATCTCGATCACCCGAAACAACTTCAATAAGGGTACGTTTACCAAATTCGTTTCTAAGTTTGTCTTTAATTCTTCTTTGCAATGTATCCTCGGCTACTCTACTTTGACCACCATTAGTAGATGTGTAGTATGTTTCAGCATCTACAATTTTATATTTAACNAATGAGTCAACATTAAGAGGTTTTGCTTCACTTGAAAGTACTCTGTCAGGTGGAGTATCAAGTGAACGAATTCTTGCCTCGAATTTGGTTACAGTATCTATAAAAGGTATCTTGAAATTTAAACCAGGTTCCAATGTTCTCTCAAAAGCACCAAGTTTCAATAAAATTGCTTTTTCAGTATCTCTAACAATTACNACAGATTGTACCAGTGCTGTTAAAACTAAGACTACTAGCAATGTAATAAAACCGTTTCTATTCATCTTCNTCCTCCTGTTTTTTGATAAGTTGGTCTAGCGGAAGATATAGTAAATTATTGCCTCCCTCGACATCTATCATGACTTTTGTACTTGAAGAAAGCACGTCCTCAAGTGCATCTATATACAATCTCTCTCTAGTGACTTCCGGTGCTTTGTCATACTCAACTAAAAGTGCTTTGAATCTTTCAGCTTCACCTTCAGCTACCGCNATTACTTTTTGTTTATAGGCTTCAGCGTCTTGGAGTTGTCTCTGGGCTTCTCCCCTAGCCTGTGGGACAATTGATAACTCATATTTTTCAGCTTCGTTTCTTAATCTTTCTTTGTCTTCCCTTGCTGCCACCACATCTCTGAAAGAGTCAATTACCTCTGCTGGTGGTTGTCTTTGCTCGATATTAACTTGTTGAACTGATATACCAGCATCATAAATATCTAAATATTCTTCAAGCCTGAGTAATATACCTGAACTTATTGCTGCTGCACCAGATGTAAGCAAGTTGTCCATATTATTTTCACCAACAACATGNCTTAGTGCACTCTCAGTTGCTTGCCTTATTGTTATTTCAGGATCTTCAACATTCAATGAGTATTTTACCAAATCACTTATCGTATACTGAACGTTAAGCTCGATATCGACGATGTTTTCATCTCTAGTTAACATATTTGTTGGCAATACAAATGTTCTTATCTTTGATACATTCTCCTCAGCATAAATTTCTTCAACTACTGGAAAATGAAACTGCAAACCAGGACCAAGAACTCTATTATATTTTCCTAGAGTAAGCACAACTAACCTGTCAGCCTCATTTACTATTCTTATTCCGAGAAAAACGTAAAGTACAAGCAAGCCCATTAGAAGATATGAGAAAAACTTGAAGTCAAACTTAAAGCTTGCGCCTCCCCCTTTGGAGCCGCCTCCGCTTGAATTACCAGAAAAAAACATTTTTCTTAGTTGTTTAATTGCATCATCTAAATCTGGGGGTGAATTTTTTCTGCCCCAAGGATCATTGTCATTTGGATTCCAACTCATTTATTTAAGCTCCTTAAGATAAGTTTCTATTGTATCAGAAAAAAANGTTGATTCATTTTGATCTTTACCAATATTAGTTAATGAAATATCAAATTTTTTCATCCATGTTTGTTGCGTCTTAACCAATTTCTTTGTTGCACTTAATGCATCTAGGAAAGCTTCTTCAAGGGTTATTGAGCCTTCTACATATGGAAAAAATTGTTTGTAATTTATTGAGTTCATACTATGTGATTCTGAAGTTAATTTATAGGTATTTATTAATTTCTCAAGTTCATTTACTAAACCGTCTTCAATAATACTCCTCAATCTTTTCTCAACACTTATATCAAGATTATTTTTAGAGTCATTCATTCCTAGAATTAAGCAATTTTCACTATTTAAGAATTTTTTGGATGGTTCTTTTTTTAATAAAGAGAGTTTTGTTTTAGTTAGTTTGATAATTTCTAGTGCTCTTTGCACACGCCTCGGATTTTTCTTGTCAATCAATTGGAAAGTTTCAGGATCTAACAACTCCAGCTCATTTAGGAGAAGCTGATAACCTTTATTTCTTCTTATGTGGTCAATTTCTTCTCTCAAACTATCATCACGCGGAAAATCATGTATTCCATCAAATAGCACTTTATGAAACATCATAGTGCCGCCAACAAATAATGGAATTTTTTTATTTTGAATTATTGTTTGAATCGCAGAGTCTACGTATCTAATAAAAATACCGACATCAAATTCAGCATCAGGTTGAAGTATATCTATTAAATGATGAGGAACATTTTCAAGATTTTGCAATGAAGGTTTGCAAGTGCCTATATTCATTTCCTTAAATACCATGGCGCTATCAACACTTATAATTTCTAGTGNGAATTCTTCAGCTAATCTTAATGAAGTCTCTGTTTTACCAGAAGCAGTTGGGCCAATTAGAAAAATTGCAGGAGTTTGGAATTTATACGTCATTTAATGAGTCAATTATAAGTTCATAGGAACCAGACAGATCTTCTAGTGCTTTTTGTTGTGCAAATAATTTTTCATTACGCATTACAGAATCTTTGTATTTATCAACCAAAGCTCTCAATTGATTTTTTGTCTCAAATGTCTCAATTTGATTTGTATCACATAAATCTTTTTTCAATTGTTTGTAATTATTCAATTTAGAGCCAGTAATGCATAAAGTATTAGCAAATATTGGTTCCATAAAATTATGACCTTTGTCAAAGATAATACTTCCAGCAACAATAGCCAGGTCTACAACAGAGTATAAATTTATAAGATCTCCCACTTCATCAAATACTGTAATAGTTTTGCCATCAATCTCTTTTATCTGGCCATAATTTTCAACATCAGAAACTTTTATTGGTTTATATCCTTTTGACTCAACAATTTGTAAAACTTTATTGATCCTTTCAGGATGTCTTGGAGCTAAGATTAAATTTATATTGAGTCCTTCTAATGCATCAATAACGAATTCTTCTTCACCATTATGCGAACTTCCCAAAACAATGTTTAAAACATCAGTGGCTAAAATTTTTGCATATTTTTGTTTTTTCTTTTCATCAATTGAGTAATTCTCAGGATTAATTTTCATATTTCCCAGAAGCTTTGTATTAGATGCCCCTAGAATGTTTAATCGATTAATTGTTTCTTTTGATTGAGCTAAAAAAAGATCAATTTTTGAAAATATATATGTTGTAAAAAATTTCATTGATTTATATCTAGAAAAGCTCCTATCAGAAATTGATGTATTCAATGAAATGATTTTTGCATCCGAAGATGAGCTAAGTAAATTAGGCCAAAATTCACTTTCAAATAAAACTATTTTTTTTACACCATAATTATTAATGATTTTTTTATGGACGAAATCTAAATCGTACGGAAATGGCAAGAATTCGATATTGGAATCACTAAAGTTTTTCTCTAATTCTGCACGGCCTGTATTGGTGGTAGAAGTTATCAATACATTATGGCCTTCATGATCTAATCTTCTTGCTAATGTTGATAATATTTTAATTTCACCGAGGCTTACTCCATGCAACCATATTGATGCTTTAACCTGTTTTGTGTTGCTATAACCTAACTTTCGTAAAATTGTTTTTAGTTTATTCTTATCTATAGTGATTAAGTCTCTTAAAATTAAAAGAGGTAATAAAAAAATATAAATTAAGTTATATAAAATAAACATCACATGAATAATATCATTCTTATAGCATTAATTTCTTTTACAAAATTTCTAAGCTTTCTGCCAAGATCACTTTTTACTAATAAAAAATCTCCCATATGGAAATTACTGGGTAGTTTAATGAAAAAAAGGAAAAAAATTATTAGAGCTAATATAAATCATTGTTTTTCTGAAAAAGATACACGGTGGCGAGAAAATCTTATTGAAAAGATTTGGCAAGATACTTTTTTAGCTTTATATGAGAATAATTTTGCTTGGAATGCTGGGCCTCAAATTAAAAATTATGACTGCAAGTTTGAAAATGAAGAAATTTTAATCAATGCTCAAAAAAACGATGAAGGAGTTCTTCTTTTATTTAGACATAGTGTTTTTTTAGAGCTATCAGCAAGACTAATTTCAGAGAAATTTCCAATATATGGAATGGAGAGACCAAATAATAATGAAGTAATACAGAAAATTCAGCAAAGAGGTCGGCTTAAAGCAATGAAGGGCCTAACCTCTAATGCTGATGTAAACCAATTAATCGATTGGTTAAAAGAAGGGAAAACAGTTCTTTATGGTCCTGATCAAGACTATAGAAATAAAAGATCTGTTGTCTCTAAATTTTTTAATAAAAAATGTTTAACCACAACTGTTCCATATACTCTAAAAAAGGTGACAGGATGCAAATTGATTTATTTAGATTTTTATAAGACATCCAATGGCTATAAATTTATTTTTGAAGATATATCTAATATTGCTGATTCAAAAGAAAATTTTGCTGACAAAATTAACGAAATAATTGAAAGAAGTGTAACAAAAGCACCCGAGCATTATCTATGGCACCACAGACGATTTAAATCTCAAGCTCCTGAAATATATGATTGAGAAATTTTTTAAAATAAAGGGTTTTCTTGAACATGAGGAAGGTATTGCACTCTATGAAGCATGTAAAAATTCATTTAAGAATGGCAACTGTGTTGAAGTTGGATCTTATTGTGGAAAATCTGCATGCTACATTGGTCTTGCCTGTAAAGAAGTAGGTTCAAAGCTTTTTTCGATTGATCATCATAAAGGTTCAGAAGAGCAACAATTTGGTGAGGAGTATTTTGACGAAGAGATTTATGATTTTTCTAAGAAACAAGTAAATACACTTCCGATTTTCTTAAAAAATATCAAAAAATTTAACCTTGAAGATCACATTGAACCGCTGGTNATGACTTCAATTGATGCATCTTTTCAAGTCCCAGATGATTTGGATTTAATTTTTATCGATGGAAGCCACACTTTTGAATCAGCTCGAAGTGATTACATGCATTGGAGACCAAAACTTAGAACGGGTGGGATTTTAGCTATTCATGATATTTATGATATGGAAGAAGAAGGAGGCCAAGCTCCTAAAGAGATATATTTAAAAGCATTAACTGATGGTTTTAAATTAAGAGAAAGAGTAAATAGTCTTGTATTGTTAGATTAAAATGACTTTTTCTTTACCTGTTATATCGTACAAGCAATCAGCTGCCATAATTATTGCGGCATTAGTCCAAGTTGAATCTTCTTCAGGCCAATAAACATCAAGATCATACTGATATCCAGTCGGAAAATATCCTTCTGAATTTTTATGTTTTAGAACCTCATTAAATATTTTTTTTGCTTGTTCAGATAGTCCAATTTTATGCAGAGCCATAATACACTCTGAGGATTCGGCAAATGTTACCCATGGTTCTTCTTCAACACATTTAATACCTAAACCCTCTACATAAAATTTATTTAAGAGCTTAGCTACATCTTGTTCTGTACCACAATTACACAAAATTGGGTAATAAGAATCCATAGAGAATCTTGCCCTGCTAATGCCTCCACGATCAAATTTATTGGATTTCAACTTTGTAGGTGAAATTATTTTTTCTTGATCGATGAATTCTTCATTGTTTATCAATACACAAATCGTGTTGTATGCCCTTCTTGATAATTCAAGAGAACATGAAGATGTAATTAAAGTATCGTCAGCCAAGCCATTTTTATCTAATGCCCAATGATAAAAGCCTTCTGCATCTTTGAACTTTAGTGTTCCTTTATATATTTGGTGTATTTCAGATTTAAAAGAACTTAAATAGTTTAAGTCATTATCAATATAGTACTTTTGTAGAAGTGGTAAATAAATGTATGGGGCATGGTGCGCTTCAAAATAATCTTGAGTTATTGCTCCATTTTTATATTGAGATTTAACAAGTCCTTCTTGATTAATTTTGTTTAAACAAAAGTCTAAGCCCTTATTGAATGCATCCCATTCTTCATAAATAGACAATGCAATTAAACACTCGCAATGGTCCCAGAAATCCCATTTACCTTNATCATCCCACAAAATTTCACCGTCTTCTTTCTGATTTTTTAGTATCCAATTCTTTGCAGAGATTAATTCTTGTTTAATATCTTTATTCATTTTCTTAGATAGAAACACTCTGACTTTCCAAAAAAGGGATTCAATATTTTTTCAAGGAAAAGAGAGAAATTTGCCTGACCAAACATTTGCTTCACAAGTAATTTGTGTAAAGATTTTAGAAATTTATTCTCTTGCATATTATTGCGAGCTTTTAATATCCAGTAAATTGAATGTATTGCGTGTTCACGATGATATTTAAAAAGTTTTAGATCTAATTCCTTAAAACATTCTTTTAGAAATTCTTTTTTGAAAATCCTAATGTGTCCACCAGGAGTTTGCATATACTCTTTTGAATATTTCCAACATAAACTTTCAGGAAGATAGCTGGGAACGCTAATTAACAAAACTGCACCTGGTTTAAGAATTCTGTAACACTCTTTAAGCACATCTCTGAAGTTTGGAACGTGCTCCAATACTTCTGAACATATCACCAGGTCTTGTGAATTATCTTCTATCTCAATGCTTCTAACATCACCCATTAAAAATTCATACGAATTTTGATTTTTACAAATGTGTTCAGAAAACTCGTTCTGTAATTTCGTAATTTCTTGAACAGATTGGTCAATGCCTATAATTTTTGCATTTGATAGTCTAAATCCTAAAGATTTAAGATGTCTTCCATTGCCACAACCCACATCAATGGCAGTTTTAATTTTCTTTAGATTTAATGAATTAAAATTAAATGTTTCCACTGATTATTTCTTTGTAGAGGTCCTCAAGCTTCTTAGCATACTCGTCCCACCCAAAAAAATCATCTCTTCTTAATTTCGAATTTTCAGCTACCTTATTTCTTAATGCCACATTTTCTATCAATTCTTTCATTTTTTCTTTTAAATCATTGCTGTCACTAGAATTAAAAATTAATCCTGCGTTCCCTGCTAACTCAGGTAGTGAGGCTTTGTCAGAAACTATTACTGGCAGCCCAGTTGCTATCATTTCAACTAAAGGGAATCCGAAACCCTCATATTTAGATGGAGCTATTCCAATATCAGCATTATTNAGTGATTGAATTAATTGTTTCCTTGGAAGTTTGCTTTTGTAAGTAATTTCTTTAGTCAAACCCAAACGGTCTATTAGCTTATTATTATCTTCTCTAAGATCACCAACAATTGTTAGTTTTGCATTTATGCCTTCTTGTTTTAAGAGATATAAAGCTTTAAGTACAGTTTTTAAATTTTTCATTGGAACATCTGCACTTATAATTGTTACAAAATTGGCGTTAAAGCTTCCTCTTTGGTGAAATTTACAGTCATCCAAGTTTATTCCATTCCAAATAACAGAAATATTTTTGGAAGGGTAATCAAAATAACGGCAAATATCATTTTTTGATGACAAGGAAGGAGAAATTACTTTTTTAACTGCTTTTAGATTCTTTTTTTGAAAATTTAGAAAAGAATACCAACGTTTAATTGACAGTCTTGTAAGAAAACTCTTTTCACTTGTTAAATCAATTTCTTTATCGACATGTATTGGGTGATGCAAGGTCGTGACAAGCTTTTTTAAAACTGTTTCTGGATAACTACTTATTGATTGGTTATCGTGGAATATATCAAATTCATCAACTGTTTCTTGAAAATACTTATTCTTCACTAATCTTTCACCAAAAAAAACTGGTTCAGTAAATGTTCCAGTAAATGTCTCAAAGAAATCCATAAAATTAAGTCTATTTTTTTCTAAAGAAGTAAAAATTTTTAGCCTTTCCAAAGAATCAAATGTTTCAAAAAAACCTGGTGTTTCAATTCTTACAACCTTGATGGCCTTATTTACCTCTGGCAATGGATTTCCAGAAAAAATTGTAATTTCGTGTCCTCTATTGTGAAGAGCTTCAGATATATTCTTGATATATATGCCTTGCCCACCAGAGAATGGATCACTTCTATAACTAAGTAAAGCAATTTTTAGACTTGACATTAAACCTTAGAGAGCCAATCAGAATATTGATTAGCTTTTCCTCTAACAGCGTCAAGGTAAGTTGATTGAATTTTTTCTGTTATTTCACCTCTAGTACCAGCACCTACATCAATCTTATCAACGGATTTAATTGGTGTGATTTCGACAGCAGTGCCACTAAAAAATAATTCATCAGCTGTATAGAGTTCATCTCTGGTAATTTGTCTTTCAAGAACTTCATAGCCCAAATCAGTTGCAATCTTCATCACTGATCTTCGAGTTATTCCGTTTAAACAACATGTTAGTTCTGGGGTAATTACTTTCTCATTTTTCAGTAAAAAAATATTCTGACCACTGCCTTCAGCAACAAATCCATTTGTGTCTAATAATACTGCTTCTTGATAGCCATTTCTTTTGGCTTGATCATGCGCCATTACTCCATTTACGTATCCGCCCGAAATTTTTCCTTTGGTCATTAGGCTGTTTGGAAATTGTCTGGTAAAAGATGAAACCATTACATCAATACCTTTTTGCATAGCTTCAGTACCAAAGTACGATGGCCATTCCCAACAAGATACCATGAGATGTGATTGCATATCGTCAATATCAAGACCTAATCTCTCATCATTTAAATAAATGAGAGGCCTTATATAAGCATCATGCAATTCAGATTTTTTTATTACCCCTAATTGTGCTTCCATTACTTCATCAATACTGTGNTTTATTTCAACATTGATAATTTTTGCTGACTCAAAAAGCCTTTCTGTATGTTCTTTTAATCTAAAAATATTTACAGATTTTTTGTCATGAGAAATATATGATCTCACTCCCTCGAAGGCTCCAAGTCCATAATGTAATGTATGAGTTAAGGGGCTGACATAAGCCTCTTCTTTTTGAATATATTTTCCGTTTAACCAGTAAGTATTTGACATAGGGGTAGTATAATTGTTTGAAAGTTTTTTTAAACAAAATGAATAAAAACATTTTTAGAGCTTATGACATAAGAGGCAATTCTAAGACGGACTTAGATCAACCAACTATTACAAAAATAGGTTATGTATTAGGCAAAAGAATTAAAAAGAATCATCATGACTCAGTTTACGTTGGACACGATAGTAGGCTTTCTGCACAAGAAATTCAAAATGCGTTAGTTTCTGGGTTTAATGCCGCTGGTGTAAAAGTATTATTACTGGGTTTAGTGCCAACTCCAATGGTGTATTTTGCTACAAAAACTGGTACTACCCCAAATGGAGTTATGATTACTGGAAGTCATAATCCTAAAGATGACAATGGTCTTAAAATTGTTATTAATGATTGTTAGACTACTTTTTAGAAAAAATTCTAAAAAATAGAAAATCGTCTTTTAGATATAAAATCTAAAAAACATTTCTCAATATGTCAAAGAACTTAAACAAACTCAAAAATTGAGTCTGTTATAAAGTTAGAAAGTAAAACTTCCTATATATCTTAAATAAAGAGAGAAAAAAAGTAAAATTCCAGTTCATTTGAGAATTTTCTCTAAAA
>FUFK010720589.1_pt1 | contig 20751 bp, 17 predicted proteins | sample 1021851 | NCBI WGS metagenome assembly FUFK01 (sample SAMEA51879418, study PRJEB19060) | metagenome
AGCCTGACGTACACACCGGAGAACGTGACCATGGTCCGCGATGAAGTCAGCACCGACCTTCCGTTGGTGCCCACGCTCACCGGGCCAGGCGAAATCACGTCGTGGGCCATCAACGGGAGCCTGCCGTCCGGTCTGTCCTTCGGCACGACCAACGGTACGATTTGGGGTGTGCCGCTGGTCAACATGACCACGACCACCTACACCGTGTGGGCCAACAACACGGGAGGAAGCCTCAGCACCACCATCAACGTCACCGTGCTCGAGCCCGCCGTGATGCTCGACTACAACCCCGAGAACATGACCCTCATCCGTGGCGTGCAAATGGCCACGCTGTTCCCGTCGGTCTCGGGCGGTAATGCCTCCAGCTGGGCCATCTCACCCGACCTCCCCGCCGGCCTCAACTTCAGCGACGGTGTCATCAGCGGCACGCCAACGGTCAACATGACGCTCAGCATGTTCACCGTGTGGGCGAACACGTCGGGCGGAGCGGCGAGCCATACGCTCAACATGACGATTTTGGAGCCGTCGGGCAACCTTTCGTACTCGCCTGAAAACATCACGCTCACCCGTGGCGTGGCCATGTCCAACCTCCATCCGACCTACAGCGGCGGTGTTGTGGAAAACTGGTCCATCCATCCAGCTCTTCCTGCGGGCCTGAATTTCTCCAACGGCGTCCTGAGCGGCACGTCATCGATCAACATGACGACCACGATGTTCACCGTTTATGCCAACAACTCGGGTGGGTCAGCCGCAGCCACCATCAACCTCACGATCCTCGAGCCAGTGGTCGACCTGCTCTATTCGCCCGACAACCTGACGCTGATGCGCGGCACGACCATGGCGCTGCTGCACCCCACCGTTTCGGGCGGCAACGTCAGCGAGTGGGGCATTGAACCTGCGCTGCCGTCGGGGCTCAACTTTGCAGACGGCGTCTTCAGCGGCACGCCCGACGTCAACATGACGCAAACGCAGTTCACGGTCTACGCCAACACCTCGGGCGGCAGCGCCATGGCGTGGGTGAACATCACCGTGCTCGAACCGGCGGTCAACCTGTCCTACGACCCGTACAACCTCACGCTGACCCGCAACGTCTCGATGACGCCGCTGTCCCCAACCGTGAGCGGTGGCGATGTCGAGGTTTGGACGATTGTACCGGCCCTCCCGCTCGGGCTCAACTTCAGCAACGGTGTGATTTCCGGCACGCCCGAGGTCAACATGACGACAACGATGTTCACCGTTTGGGCCAACACCTCGGGCGGTGCTGCCTCGACCACGGTCAACATCACCGTCCTTGAGCCGACCGTCGACTTCCTCTACGCTCCCAACAGCGTCGTGATGACGCGAGGCGAGGCCGCCGACCCCGTCGCTGCGGTCTTCGGCAACGACGGCGTTGCCGAGGCATGGACCATCTCACCGGCGTTGCCGGCCGGCCTGAACTTCAGCAACGGTGCGATCACGGGAACACCCGAGGTCAACATGACCGCCACGGTGTTCACGATTTACGCCAACAACAGCGGCGGCTCAGCGGCCGCCTACCTGACCATCACCGTCCTCGAACCCGTGGCCATCGTGGCGTACGTGCCCGAAAACATCACCCTGACGCGAGGCGAATCCAACGCCAGCATCGTGCCGCTGCTCGGCGGCGGCATGGTCGAGACATGGAGCATCACTCCGGCTCTGCCTGACGGTTTGATCTTTGACAACGGCAGCATCACGGGCGTGCCGCTGGTGAACAGCACCACCATCACCTACACCGTTTCGGCTCAGAACACCGGCGGCATGGCCTACGCTTACCTCAACCTGACCGTGGTGGAGCCGGTCGCCGTGCTGTCACTCAACCACAGTTTCCTCTTGACCCGAGGCGAGACCTACCTCAACGCAACCGTCAACAACACCGGCGGGCAGGTCGCATCGTGGTCCATCGAACCGGCCCTTCCAGCGGGCGTCAATTTGTGGCATGGAATCCTCTACGGCACATCCGAGGTGAACCTCACGCTCACGACGTTCACCGTTTGGGCGAACAACTCGGGCGGTTCGGCCAATCTGACGTTCACGCTCGAGGTGATTGAACCCGTATCGATTCTGAACTACGTCGACGCTGAAATCGTTCTGGTGAACGGTGTGTCGAGAGGACGCATCATCCCGTTGGTGGACGGCGGCGTGCCTGAAAACTGGTCGATTGAACCGGCTCTACCGCCCGGTCTGAGTTTCGTCGACGGCTACATCGTGGGCGTAGCGACCACGAACCTGACCACGACCTCCTACACCGTCTGGGCGAACAACTCGGGCGGTGTCGCCCTTGCAACGTTCAACCTGACCGTGAATCAGCCCACGTTCTACGCTCGCTACCCGGTCACCCGGGTGGTGCTCGACGTCAATGAAACGATGCCAACGTTGTCTCCGATCTACTACTTCGGCGACAACCAAAACCCGACCTGGTCCATCGCTCCCGAACTCCCCGAAGGACTCGTGTTCGAGAATGGAAAGGTTTCAGGTACGGCACTTGAAGTCTCCAACGAGACCAACTACACCATCACCGTGTACGGCGAGATGGTCCCGGTTGAGCTCTACGTGGTCATCGAGGTTCGAGAAGTCGTCGTCAACATCACCGTTGAATCGGTTCGAAACAGCACGCAAATCGAGCAGTTTATCCTGCCTGAGATCGAAGAAGTGGACGATTCCTTTGACATGTATTGGATTTGCTTCCCGGCGTTGCTTCTCATCGTGTTCCTGATCGTTGCGGCCATCAACAACTTCCTGGCGTTGACGTCCAAGGAGAAGGACGAGGACGAGGACGAAGACGAAAACGACGAGTTGGACGACGAGGACGTGGACGAAGCTTGACCCGAGCAAGGCTCGCGTTGTTGTCGCTGCACCGAAAGTCATAGAGAATGGCACCCCCTCGGAGGATGTGGAGGACGAATCGTGTACACCCTCGACGACCTTATGGAAAACCGAGATGCACAGATCACTCTGGCCTGCATTGCTTTCTTTGTTCTCGCGTTTCCAGCCTACTTCTACGTTGCGGCAGGCAACGCCGACGGAACGCTCAGCGGCGGTGTTGCCGACTACCAAGTCAACAGCGAAACGGCCTACGTGTTCCTTGATGCTGGTTCTGAATCCATCGCTGACGGCGATACCCTGAGCATGATGTTCAACACCGACGCTGTCGACATCCCAGACCAGCACATCATCGTCGGGCTTCGCCTCAATCTTTCCTACACGGAGGACGAGGCTCAGTCCGGCTTTGGCTGCACCGGCGATGCCGCACCTGATACCATCACCGGCACGGCTTCTCACGACATCTACAACGCAACCGGTGAAGGTCAAAACAGCGGCGGTAGCGGTGAACACACGGTTCAGGTCGAGTGGTACAACGCCTCGTACTTGGGCTTTCAAGAAAACAAATCGGTGGCCGAGATCGAGGCCGGACTCAACTGGGGTGCCGGCGTTGGCGACCACACGGTGACGATCAGCGTTGAGGCAGCAGCCGGTAACGAACCGATCCCAACGTGCTCAAGGTCGGATGGAGGCGAAGAAGTCTCCTACAACGTTGAATTGGTGTTGCTGAAGTACACCATCGCGCCGTACTTTGACACGAGTGATATTTGATGCCCAAGGGCCTTACGCCGTCAGCAATTTCTCAATGTTGATGATGCCGCTCACACGCTCGTTCACGACGTCCATCATGGTCTGAAGTGTGCTTTCGCTCAACGCTTCCATGCGCATGACGAGCACCGGTTCAGTGTTGGATTTTCGAGCCAGATACCAACCGACGTATTCCCCGNNGTCGTCGTTAAATCGGACACGAACCCCGTCAACGGTGGAGGCTTCCATGTCGTTGAAGGCCTCCGTAATGGCGCTGACCACGCGGATTTTGTCATCCTCCTCACAAGGGACCTTCACTTCCCCGGTGGTGGGCAGCGGTGGCGCTAACCGATCCAATTCGTTGGAAAACGACGGCCCGCCGTCAACGACAGGTGCTTGACGGGACCAAAGTTCAATCAGGCGTGCTGCGTTGTACAACGAGCAGTCAAAGCCGTACCATCCTCGGTCTGCGAGGAAGATGTGGCCGCTCATTTCGGCAGCCATTTTGCACTCGGGCATGCTCGCAAGCACTCGCTTCATGAACGAGTGGCCGGTGCGAGCCATGACGGGTCGCCCGCCGGCTTCGAGAATGGCCTGTTCCACGTTCATGGAGCACTTGACGTCGTAAACCACGCGTAGGTGCTCGTCGTCAGCGGCGTCTTCGGGTGCGTCGTCTTCGTCCTTGAGCAGGTCGTCTGCAAGGAGCGCAATGAGTCGATCCGGGTAGATGAAACGGCCCGCTTCGTCAACCGCACCGATGCGGTCGCCGTCGCCGTCAGCGCCCAAGCCAAACTCGCATCCGTGGTCAACCACGGCCCTGCCCAAATCCACCATGTTCTTTGGTCGGGTCGGGTCCGCACCGTGGTTGGGTTCCGTGGCGTCCCATTCGCAAAACAGGTCAACGTGGTCAACGCCCATCTTGGTCAGCAATTCAACCATGTAGGGCCCCGGTACGGCGTTGCCGCAGTCCACGGCGACCTTGACGGTGCGCGCCATTGGCCCCGTCGACTCAACGATGGCGTCAAGGTACGCATCCATGTGGGGGTGGTCGACGATCGCCCCGCTTCCCTCGATGAACTCGCCCTTCAGAAAGACCGACTTGAGCTCCTGAATTTCTTCGCCAGCCAGCGGCAGCGTACCTCTGCACATCTTGAATCCGTTGTGCGTGGGCATGGGAAGGTGGCTGGCCGTGACCATGACGCCGCCGTTCACCGGTAGGGTCCAACAGGCGTGGTAGACGCACCCGGTGGAAACGATGCCCAAATCGAGCACGCGCACACCACCGTCGGCCAACCCGGCCATCAGTTGCGAGGCGAGGGCTGGCGAGGAATCTCGAATGTCTCGTCCGACGGCATAGGATTCGCATTCGAGGTAGGTCGCCAGGGCGCGACCCAATCGGTAGGCGAATTCTGGGGTCAGTTCCCCGGTCCCGTCGCCGCTGGCTCGTCCACGGATGTCGTAGGCTTTGAAACAGGCTTCAGGCCACGGTTCCATGGTTGACGCAAAGGGCAGTGGGCTTTGAAGGCTGGCCAGATTTTGAATAATAAATCAAGAAAGGATTTTTATTAGTTCGGGTTAAATAGAGACCACCCTGCCGTTGGAGTTGAGGCTTAAACATGAACTCACAAACCGTCGTCGACGACCGCATTCCCGTCACCGTGTTGACCGGGTTCCTCGGGTCCGGAAAAACCACGCTCCTGAACCACATTCTCACCAGCATGGATCACAANAAGAAATTCGCCGTGATCGAAAACGAATTCGGTGATGTTGGCATTGACGAAAACATCCTCGTTGAAAGCTCAGAGGAAACCATCATCGAAGTGATGAACGGGTGCATCTGCTGCACGGTTCGGGGGGATTTGACCGAGGCGCTCGATCGCATGTACGACCGCATCAAGGACTTCGACGGGGTGCTCATCGAAACCACCGGACTCGCTGACCCTGCGCCGGTTGCTCAGACGTTCTTCGTCGACGAGCGAGTCACGGAGCGCTACAACCTCGACGGCATCGTGACCGTTGTGGATGCGAAGCACATCATCCAACATCTCGATGAAGAAAAGCCCGAGGGGGTCGAGAACGAATCCGTTGAGCAATTGGCGTTCGCCGACCGCATCATGCTCAACAAAATCGACCTCGTTGACGACGAGGGACTCGCAGAGGTTGAGGCCCGCATCAAGTCCATCAACGCCTTTGCCCCCATCACTCGAACGCAAAACAGCATCATCGACCCCAACGAGTTGATCAACATCGGTGCGTTTGACTTGGAGCGTACCCTCGAAATGGACCCTGAATTTTTGGACACGGAAGCCGAGCACGAGCACGACGACCGGGTGACCTCAACAAGTTACAGGTTTGCAGGCGAATTGAACGTGAACAAACTCCAGTCGTGGATTGGAAAGCTCATGCGGGAGCAGGGCGAGGACCTGTTCCGCTACAAGGGCGTCCTTGCCGTCAAAGGCATGGATGCAAAGTTTGTTTTCCAGGGCGTTCACATGCTTTTTGGCGGAGAATTCAGCGAAGAGATTGGGCTGTGGAAGAAAGGGGAAGAACGCGAGTGTCGCTTTGTTTTCATCGGCCGAGACCTCGACCCTGAAGCGCTCCAGCAAGGGTTGATGGCCTGCCAGGCCGAGAAGTTGCGGTTCAAGCGTGGCGACACCGTTTACGCCAACATCGGAGAATTCACCAAAGGGAAGATTCTGAAGTGCTGGGACGAAGGCAACCCGTACCGTGTTGAAATCCAAAACGAGGAGAAAACCAACGTTTGGGTGCCCATTGACAACGACAACTACGTCCGAAAAGGCGTCTGATGGACACCCTTCAACCCCAAGGAAGATTACGCATGAAGCCGACGATCAACATTTGCGATGGTTGCTGCTGCGGGCGCGTCAACAAGAGCAACATGGCCGTGCCAACAACGGAATTGAAGGCTCTCTGGAACGAACACGACCTTGCACAACACGTCAACCTCCGAGTCACATCGTGCCTCGGCCCGTGCAGCCGTGCCAACGTCACCTTGGTGAGCACCAGTGAAGGTCGCACATGGCTTGGCGGCATCGCCAGCGAAGACCACTACCAAACCTTGGTTGATTGGGCGCAGGGCGTCGCTGAACAGGGCATTCACCACCCGCTCCCCTCTTCGCTGGACTCGCTCCGTTTTACACCCGCTTGATGCAGGTCGGCGAGTCAACGAGCCATCCAGTTGACCACCAGCATCGATACCGTGATGACGACCAGCGCCTCGAGCAGGACGCCGTGGTACGCACAGGCACCAAGGATCACCGCAGCGGGCAAGCCGGCCGTTCGGAGGAGTTTTGGCCACGTCAACAGGCCTTTTGGCGGCTCGTCGAGGTACGGCGAACCCGGCATTTCAATCGCTCTTGACGGCTTGAACGACGATTTCCACGAGGGCGTCGGCGGGAAGGGCATCCACGGCGAACGCGGCGCGAGTTGGTTTGACCTCAACGCCCTCGAGCCATGCGCCGTAGACTTCGTTCATCGGGGCGTAGTACTCCATCGTTTTGAGGAGCACCTGCACGAACACGAGGTCGTGTTTGGAGGTGCCGGCCTCGGCGAGCAGGGCATCAATTTTTTCGAGGGTGCCTCGCGTCTGAGAAACGATGTCGTCGCCGGCATCGATGTTGATCTGACCCGACAGCCAGACGTGGTTTCCCACCACCACAGCGGGTGTGTACGGGGCGTAGGTTTTGCTTCCTGGAGGGGTGATGCCGACTTTGCTCATGCCCTCCCGTCNTCGAACCTCGCCCATCAACTTCTCCATCCGATGCCTTGAGGGTGACCACCCTCTGCCATGGCCATGCGCACCTGTTGGGTTCTCGACCACCCAGCGCACGTTCGCTTGCTGGCCGAGTTCCTGCGCAACGGCACCACCGCCGATCTCATCGTCGCCTGCGACCGGCCTGAGGTTCAAGCCATGCTCGAACAGGGCGACGGTCGTCTGCCTCGCCGCAGGACGCTCTGGGTTCCTCGCCCGGTGGGCGATGGGCGTCGACGAAAAGCAGTGCAGCGTCTTCGTCTCGTTCAGCGTTTTGTTCGAGCGGCCAGCAAGGACGGCCAGGGGCCCGTTGAGCGCATGGTGGGTGTGGGCGCAGCCCTGGAACTGTTCGCCACGAAACCTCGCTGGTGGCGTCGATCAACCGTGCGAGAGCGGTGGTACATCACCGACACCGAAGTAAATCACCTCGCCCATCGCATCGCCACGGACGCTGCCACGCACACCGTTGTGCCGACGCACTGGGAGGAGCGCCTCGACGGGGGNTTCCTCGCCTCGTTCTCGGGCGTCGTGCATCGGCTGGATGGTTTGCACGGCCACGTGCATCTCATCCCTCATCGTCGCCCGTCAGCGGTTTCTTCTCCGCCCCGAGTTCTCGTTCGCCGACTGAAGGGCGATGGGGTTCACGACGGAAACGAGATCGCCCCGTTTCCCGAGGGTGCGCTGGACGGCTTGGCCATCACCCTCGCCGACGAAAACAAGTACGATGGTGAGCCCTGGGACCTCGACCGTGAGTTGGCGGCCCACGACGGTGTCATCACGCAATCGGTGACCCTGGCGAGCGAGGCTGCCCTGCTGGGCACGCCGGTGCTGCTCATCTCCTCGGCAGAGCGAGGTTTCCTCAACCGTCTGGAGCATGAGGGTGCCCCGCTGTTCCGCTGGCGGGGGACAGGGGCTGAGGAGGAGTGGCTGGCCGTTCAGGCCCAATTTTTAGCGGGTTTGCACCTCACCGATGCCCTCGACGCCGCCGATTGGCCGGACGCAAAATCACAACTTTCCAGCTGGCTGCATCGGCGGTGAGGCACCGTGCGTGAGGACTCTTTGCAACCATTCGGCTTAAACAGAGGCTGTCGCTGTGAGCAACCGTGTCTCGCAAGGCCGCCATGGCGACGGTTGCGCTGATGTTGTCGGCGATGCTGGCGGGTTGTTTGGATTCTTCAGGAGAAACGTTGTCCGTTGAGGTCACCTACGAATCCACCAGCGCCACCATCGTTGAGCGATGGGTGGACGGGGAACTGGTGGAAGCGACGTACCCTGTGCTGATGTTTGACTTCAATCGCTCCGTAACCACAGGGGAGTTCATCCAGTTCAAGGTCATCGGTGAACACGCCGTTGGTTCAACCCCGGCCTCCGAATCGACGGTTGTGCAGGTCGAATTCAGAAAACACGGGTTGCAAGAACTGACCTTTGCTGCGGATGTTTCCGGCGCAAACCCTTCGGAGTTGGACGAGGCGTTGCCGACAGCGACGGTCCGAATCGAAAAGCGAATTGAATGGAGCGAGTCCGCGACCAACGACCCCATGCCGATGCCCATCGACACTCGAAACGAAGCTGGTGTTGAGCCCGCCAGCGCTCTGGTCATCGAATCCACCGTGTTCAATCCGGACCTCATCGCAAACATCGGGGGAGGCAGGGACGTGGAGGTGTTCTGGGAGCTCATCGACAGCACGCAGGTCGCCTGTCAATCGCAACCGGGTACCGTCAGCGAGGGGGAATCAGCAACGTGGAAGACCTTGGACTTCGACACCTCGGATGCGCACGAACTTCGCGTGAATTACGAGGAAGGACAGGACGCAATCGAGGTCGAGCAGGTGGCCTCCATTCAATACGAGCACCTTGAGACGTCGCCCGCCCTTTGAGGCCCTAACAGCAACCTTCTTCCCGTTGTGGAGCCACCACAAGGGAGACTTTGTCGACGCCTTGAAACGCTTGAAGTCGTGCGATGATGGTTCGGAAATTCGCTGCTGTGCCAATGGCGTGCATTACATCGACACAGGTGTGGCTGTGCGACAGGCAGTTGTGGTTGTAAGAGGTGATGTTCAACTCGTCGGAATGCCGCACATCAACGAGTTTGGATTCTGCATGGTGTTGAAAGTAGATGACAATGTGGCCCTCAATCACCAAATCATCGGCCATTTTATCCAATTCACCACGTCGTTTCAGGTCAGCAAACGCAACGGCGGCGTCCCTCATGAATCGACTTCGGTTTTTGTACCCAGCAGTCTCCATCAGCCCCGTCAGATCTCTGGCGAAATCGTCGTCAACGCTCAGGGAAATGATTTTGGTCATGCCCCGTCGCCATCGTCTCCATTTATAATAATATACTACGGCCTGTTTATTAGTTTTGATTATATACTAATGGTGGAACGGAAGACCATGACCACCCACTGGCAACGAGCCCTTATTGCAAGCCTTTTGTTGATTCTCTCCAGCCTCGCAGGCTGCCTGGGAGGCGACGAAGAACCAGAATCTGCAACCGTCATCGCGTCGACGTACCACGTGGCGCAACTGGCTGAAGCCGTCGGAGGCGGCCTCGTCGACGTCGAGATGATGAGCACCTCGAACGTGCCTGTCCACGACTACGAGCCAAGTGCAACGGACATCATCCGCCTGAACAATGCTGATGTCTTCCTCTATCACGGCCTGGGCTTGGAGCCCTGGGTCGATGGGGCCCTTGCCGACTTGGCCGCTGACGGTCCTGCAGTGTACTCCACCCACGCCATGCCCAGCGGTGAAGACACCCTTGACTTCCAGACCATTCTCATCAACAAACTTTGCACCTCGATGACCGGACCGGCCACAACCGACGTTCACACCCTCGCACATCACCCTCACGAAGCCGAGGAGCTTCACGGCGATGACGGCGGCCACAACTTCGCCTTCCCCGACCACGGCGAGGAGCACGATCACGACGAAGAGGAACACGACCACGACGAAGATGAGCACGACCACGGCGACCACGATGCGCTCAGCCCGGAGATGACGTTTGACAACCCCGAGGGCTGCGATGCTGGAACGTCCATCAACGTGTTCCACATGGAAGCAGGCGAGTACATGCTTGAATTTGAGTCGGAAAGCGAGGATCCGTTCCGCATGGCCATTGCGGGCATGGGTGGCGCACACGACCACGGCCACGACCACGGCGACCACGGTGAAGAAGGCCACGAGGAAGAAGGCCACGAGGAAGAAGGCCACGAGGAACACTTCGTCTGCCACGACACGACCACGCACGAGAATCACGACGAGTACACCAACGAAGCCGATTGTGAAGCCGCAGGCCACTCCTGGATGGAGGAGGCCCACGGTGACGAAGACGGCCATGTGTGCCACGACGAGGCCACGCACGAAAACCACGACGAGTACACCAACGAGGCTGATTGTGAAGCCGCCGGACACCACTGGATGGAGAGCGGCGAGGAAGAGCACCACCATTTCGCAATGACGGTGGTCTTGGACGACGCCACGCACCACTTTGAGGTCGAGGAAGACGAGAACCCCGGCAACGCTTCCGGCATGATGGACGTCGGAATGGCCGCACTCAACCTGTCCCTTGTGATCGAATCCGGCATGGTGATGTCCATTGCCGATGATAGGTCGCCCGACGACTGGTCCTGGTACTGGCAACTTCACCTTTGGAACGGGTCCAGTGGAGCTTGGGAGGCAAGCAACAACGGACATGACAATGTCCTTCTTGGTGAAGATTTCAGCAACGTTGCCAACTCTCCCTCAGAAGCCATGTTCATTGCGTGGGCAAAGAACACCACCGATGACAGCACGATTCCAGTCCCAGGGGAGCCAGAACACGAGGACGAAGGCATGGGCTTTGTTGGCCTCCACGTCGAAGAAGAAGGCGACTACGGCATCGCACTGCCAGCGGGCGTCTCCCTCCACATCCTTGAACTCGGCCACGACGATCACGGCGACCACGGCGACCACGGCGACCACGGCGACCACGGCGACGAGGTCTTTGAGTGGGCAGGTGTGTTTGAAACCAGCGACACCACCCATACGTGGTCCATGCAGAAGGTTGACGGAGCCTACGCCGATTCGACCATGTGGCTGGTGCTCATCCCAACCGATTCGCCAACCGAAGACACCATGCACGATCTCGAAGAAGGTGTCGACGCACTCGTCGACGCCGGATGCACGGTGGTCGAAGACGGTGAAACGATGGCCAACATCGATGCCAGTGGCACCTGCTTTGAGTTGCACGTCGGCACGGGCGACGACTCGACTTACACCATCGAAACGGCCGGCATCACCGGTATGGCGATGTACGCTCAACACGTTCCAACCGAGTTTGAGCGCGACCAGCACTACCTCAAGGACTCCGCAGGCGAAGACATTGAACCAGTCGCTCAGGAAGGAGCAGGTGCACACGACCACGGGCACGGTGAAGAAGAGATTGCTTTCGACCCGCACAGCTGGCTTGACCCTGTTGCTTACGCTGCACAGGTTGAGGTCGTTTACACCGCCCTGAGCACAGCCTTCCCGGACAACGCAGATGCATTCCGCGACAACGCCGATGCCTTCAAAGCCCAACTCGCTGACCTTGACGCTGGCTTCTTGGCTGCCTTCGGAGAGGGCGGCACCTGTCAAAAGAACACGGTCGCTGCCAACCACAACGCCTACGCTTACATCTCGCAACGCTACGGCATCGAGTTCGTCAACCTTCACGGCCTTGACCCAGAGGGTGAGCCTTCTCCAGCTGCTGTTGCAGAGGTGCTCGAGCGGGTCGAGGAGGACGGAATTACCGCCATCTACGTCGAGGAATACACGCCCAACGGCGCCCTTGACAGCCTGATCCAAGAAACAAAGTCGGCCGATCTCCCGAACGGCATTGAAGTCCTCACGCTTTCCACGATGGAGATGGCTCCGGCTGACTCAAACGACAACTACATCACCCTGATGACGGAGAACTTTGAGAATCTGAAGGCAGGTCTCGACTGTTCAGAGTAGGTCCGAGAGTTCCGATTTTGGGTCCCCACGGCGAGGTTTGTTTAAATCGCCGAGTCATGGGGTTGAGACAATGGGCGACGTGGACCGATCTTCTTTCGACCCCATTCTTGAGGTTGAGAACGTAACGGTTCGGCGAAACAAAACCAACGTCATCCAGGACGTCAACCTGGTCATCCACCCGGGTGAGTTTGTGGGTGTGGTTGGGCCCAACGGCGGTGGGAAATCAACGCTCATGCAAACCGTTCTGGGCATTCTTCGTCCGGTATCGGGAAGCGTCAAAATTGCTGGGAACTCTCCCAACTCGAGGCAGGTCTTCGGCAAGATGGCGTGGGTTTCCCAGGCTGCAGCGCACATTCCAAAGAACATCCGCTTGACGGTTCGAGAACTGGTGAGTCTGGGTTTGCTGAATCACAACAACTGGTTCATCCCGGGTCGTTCGACCTCAGCACAGACGGACAAGGCCATCGCAATGGTGGGCCTTTCACATCTGGCCGACAGGGACGTGAACAATCTTTCAGGGGGGGAGCGTCAACGAGCCGTGATTGCACGAGCACTTGCGGGGGGCTCAGAATTTCTCTTACTTGACGAACCGATGGTTGGCATGGACCGAGCATCGCGCCAGTCTTTGCTTCAACTGCTGGACAATTTTTGCCACGATAACAACAAGACCATCTTGATGATCTCCCACGACGTGGCAGCGATGCGTCAAACGGCTCATCGCATGGTCTACCTCGAGGAACAGATTTGGTTTGACGGTCCACCACCCAATTTTCCCAGCGTTGAAGAAATCGCGAGTCTGCGAGGCATTCAGGACGTTCACGGCGGTCACCATTACGACCACGCCGCCGAACACTGCGGAGGGGCCGATCACGCAACCCCCTCTCAGGTTGTCGTTCAAAAGGAGGCGGAATGATGGGTCTTGGCGTGTGGCTGCACGAGCTTGTTTCCCCGGCCATGGAAGCCATCGCACCGTATTTGCCAGGTGATGTTTTTCCGTTCTTCTTCACGCTGGATATGTTCCAGCGGGTGCTCGTGGCGAGTTTTGTCATCACCGTCATCGCCGGCGTTCTTGGCTCGTTTTTGCTGATTCGAAACATGGCGCTCATCGGTGATGGAATAGCTCACGTAACCTTCGGCGGCGTGGCTGTTTCCATGGTTTTAGCGGGCGTCCCCACACTCCCAATGGCCACGCTCTTTGCGGTGGTTGCCGCGGTTCTCATCTTTGAACTTCAAGACAGGGGCCTCCTCGAAGGCGACACCGCCATCGCCATCATGATGACCGGCGCATTGGCGTTTGGGTTGGTCGCACTTCGCATGTGGGGCGAGGGCATCACGGCAAACGTTGAACGGTTCTTGTACGGAAACGTGCTGTTTGTGGACGATGCGAGTTTGGATTGGATTTGCACCGTTGGATTGGTTGCCTTACTCTTGCTGGGTGCGATGTACAAGGGTCTTCTTGCTGCTGCCGTGGACCCCGTCGCCGCCCGTGTGCAAGGCATCCCCGTGAGGGCCATCGGGTTGACCTTTTCCATCGTGACGGCGGTTGTTGTCGTCCTCATGGTCAAGATCATCGGCGCTTTGTTGGTCACCGCCTTGTTGGTCTCGCCGGCCGCCACGGCCCAACANGTGGGCAAGAGTTTCCGCTCGTGCGTTCTATGGTCCCAATTCTTTGGATTGATGTCCGTTTTGATCGGAATTTATCTCTCCGCTGAGGAGGACACGGGCGCCGGTGCGATGATTGCGCTGGTGGCAGCCCTCATCTTCCTCGTCGTGGTTGTGTCGAAATCCATCGCCGTCAGGCTCGGGCCGGCGGTGGATCAACGCACGCAATGAGCGAACGAGCGACGCCGTTGTTGGTCTCAACGTCCCTTTTCGGAGCGGACTCAGAGCAGCCAGTTTTTCAAGATCTGGAGATGGTCACCCGCGAGCGTCAACTCGCCGCTGAACACCGTATCAATGGGCCAAAATCTGGCGTCGGCAGCGTCATCGCCGGCCGTTGGTTCTTGGTCGGTGCTCACGTCAATTTCATACACGACGCTGACGATGTGTTTGCGCGGGTCTCGGGCAGGGTCGCCCATGACCATGAGCAAGCGAGGCTTGGTTCCCTTCAAACCCGTCTCTTCCTCCAGTTCCCTCACAGCAGCGTGAATCGGGTCCTCGCCCTGGTCAACAAACCCGCCGGGAAGCGCCCATGCTCCTTTCATCGGTGGGTGCTTTCGTTGAATGAGCAGCACGCTCTCGCCTCGACGAACGGCGGCGTCGGCTGCGAGCGCGGGGTTGAGCCATCCGTTGCATTCATCGCAGATGGCCATCTCACTCACCGTAGCGTCGCCCTCGTTCCTGATAGGTCCGTATGGCTTTCAGCAGGTCTTTCTTTGCAAACGACGGCCAGAAGACGTCGGTGAAATACAGCTCTGAATAGGCCATCTGCCAGAGCAAAAAGTTCGAAATCCGCTCCTCGCCGCTGGTGCGAATGACGAGGTCCGGGTCGGGCATGTCAGCGGTGTACAGCCGCTTCGAGACAGCGTCCTGGTCGATGTCGTCGAGCGAAATATCACCGGCTGCGAAATCTTTGGCGATGGTCTGAATGGCGGTGATCATCTCCTCTCGGCTCCCGTAAGCCAGACACACCGTGAACACAAAATCGTCGTAGTCAGCCGTTTTTGACTCGGCGTAGTCGATGGCGTCGTTGACGCGCTCGGGCAGGAGTTCGCGACGTCCAATGACGTTGACGCGAACGTTGTTTTCGTGGATACGCTCATCGTCGGCGATGTCCCTCAAACCCTCAACGTAAAGGTCAAACAGGATGTCGAGCTCCTTTTGTGGACGGTTGAGGTTCTCCGTTGACAGTGCGTACACGGTAAACCATGGAATGTTCAGTTCCAACACCCAATCAAGAACCCGCTCCAGCTTTTCTTTGCCGATGCGGTGGCCCAGCCCGGTGGCGATGTTGCTGCGCCAGGCAAATCGACGGTTTCCGTCCATGATGATGGCGAGGTGGTTCACCTGAAGGGGGTGTTCTTGGACCTCACGGAGGAGTTTGGCTTCGACCGCTTGGCCGAGCACATCACCCATGCGTTCCGAGATGCCCATGCGTTCCCTCCACCCCTTCGTGAGGGCATACGGTGTTTGATTGCTCCCCCTTGCAAAATCAAGCAGGCCGTCATGTTTGAAGGTCGGCGCTTCGTGCACACCGCATGGCAGTGGGTGATGTCGATGCGCAGGACACTGCCGCCGCCCCGCCGTGGTATCCAATGTCGCTGGTCGGCCGAGCCTGTGACCCGTCCACGTTTGCAGACGGTGTTCCCAGCCCGTGGGGCAGGTTGCACGGCTGGGATTTTACCGTGGCGCTTTCACCCGAATGGTGGAACACGGAACCCGACGGGCGCTGGGGCGATTGGCCCAGCAAGGTCAGCCGTGTGGAGGTTGTCAACGAAACCCGGTTCGGACTGGTCCTCCACGTGGACGACGCTTGGGTTGCTCACGTTCATCCCTTCCCGACCGGTCTTGACGTCTCCACGTTAACGCTGTTTAAGCCGTGGCGGGAGGCGCTCGCTTCGGCCCCCATTCTGCTGCCCGTGGCCGGGATGAAGAGTGATCGTGGCGATCAGGTTGCGGTGTTTCCAATGCACGAGGTGCTCTCGGTTGAATCGGCGGCGAAGCGCGCCCACGAGGCCGTTCAATCCGCAGGCAAGGTGCATGCAGCGCTGGTGCTCCACGCAACGCCCAACACCGAGCGACGGTGGAACGACCGATTGAAATCGATGGAGGAAGGCCTCAAAACGACCACGCTTTGGCGAGCACCTCACACCCGCCACGTCGTGGGGTTGCCCGCCACCAACCCCTCTCTCGAGAGCATGATGGAGCGAGACGGAGGGCTGGTCGTCGTCCCCCAGCCGAGAGCGCTGGTCGACCGATTGCTCGCACCAGCGGAGCGTCGCCCCGGCGTTTGGGACGTTGCGATGATGGAACAGCGCCTCTCCATGATGGACCTGTTTGCTGGAGCCGATGCGCGTCGTGCGTTCTACGACGCATGGGGCGAAACGGTGCCGTCCTCGTGGACGTCCACCAGCGCGCTTTCGACGGTGAACGGCGGTGCGTGGATTTGGAGGTACGAGGCCATCCTAACGATGCTTGCCGAGGCACGTGCTTTCGGGCTGGAGGAACAACTCAAACGGTGCGACCGGTGGCTTCTCGACGTGTCCAGAATTCAGGCAAGGTTGGGTGAATTGCGGACGGTTCATGCCGCTCGTCGCCTCGGCGTTGTTGCAGCCGCTGCGGGCGTGATCTTCGGTTCAGGTCCCGTTCAACTCCCGTTCGTCATCGGCTCGGTCGTCGTCGCCCTCACCGCTCACGTCGTGCACCAACGACGGACACCACCGTCGTTTTGATTCAGCGTTGTTGCCGGACACGTCCGTCGTAGAATTCGATGCCCAGGTCTTCAGCGATGTTCTTGATCTGGATGATGAGTTTCGCTCGCTCTTGCCGTTCTTCAACGACGCCTGCAACGTCCCAGTAGAGGTTGAGGTCCACGTCCAACGAGGTGGCGGAAATCATGCTGACCTGACAAAAAGAAGCGTCTTCTTTGAGCGTTTTGGGGTTGTCTTCGACGGCCTTCAACACGCGCTGGCAAAAGGCGTCAACCGCCTCTCCGTCGGCGTTGATGTCGAGGTGGAGTTGCGTCTGCCACCTGCGCCACCGTCGCTTGCCCCAGTTTTCCACGGGCGAGTTCACCAGGTTGGCGTTGGGCATGGTGATGATCGTGTCTGCAGAGGTTCGAATGAGGGTCGTGCGGAGGTTGATTTCGATGACTTCACCCTCGGCGGTCCCAACGCTGATCCAATCGCCCACCTTGAACGGCCGGTCCAGCAAAACCGTGATGGCGCCAAAGAAATTCGAAATTGAATCCTTCGCAGCCAGCGCCAACGCCAGGCCGGAGATGCCCAAACCAGCGATGAGCGAGGTCAGGTCAAAGCCCATCGAATCCGCTACAAACACGGCACCGACGAACACGATGATGAACCGCAGGACGCTCTGAAGCGCTGAGATCAGGGTTTTCTCCGTGCCGTCCACCTCATCGTCCGTGTCAAACAGCATCACGATGTCGTGGACGATGTTCACCAAACGGAAGGCCCAAATGACGACGGCGATGGCGACAATGAACTGGAGGATTCCCGGCAAAAAGGTCGCGGCGATGTCCGGCATGAGGACGGGTGAGGTTGCTCGCTCCATGTCGTCGATCATGATGGAGATGACCACGTAGGCAAGTCCGACACCCGCAGCGGTCCCGAGGGCTTTGTCCGAGTCTCGGACCGTTTTGCTCTTGATGGCTTGTGACCGAATGATGGTGCCCAGCACCGTCGGTGCGAACCGCATGGTGATCATTCGGACGATGAAAATCATCACCACCAAGCCGAGAATGGCCAACAAGGTGTAGGTCGTGAATCCGAACACTTCGTTGCGAAGCGCTGAATCCGAGGCGGGGTTCCACAGGCCGTCCATGCCACCCCCAGTGAGTCATTTGGGTTGTTTTTTCCCCTCCCCACAGCACCGTTCACCCTGCGTTGTGTTCAGAACCCGCCTATCCATTTGCACGAACGCTTGAAGAACTGAAACGGATTGGGAGGAACGATAGCATGTCGTCCGCCGCACCTCTTGCTCTCCGCGCAACCTCGCCTCGCCCTACGTTGGGTTTTCTCATCGTCCTCCCGTTGCTGCTTTCGTTCGCGGCGCCCGTTGCCGAAAACGCCCTCGCTCAGGAGCCGACGACCGGCAACACTCCCGAGGCGGTGTGGTCGGACGATTACATCAACATGATTTTCCCATGGGCACCGGCCAACGATGACATTCTGCAGTTCAAACAGTACCACACCTACGAGACGATGAAGACCCGCATGATGCGTCTTGCCGAGGACAACCCTGACATCTTCGAATATCACGAAGGCATGAACGGTGGCACGAACGCGCGAGGCGAAGTGGTCACGGCCGACGCCTACGAAGGATGGGTGTACGGTCATTCCTCACCTTGGATAAAAGTCACGCAAAACGTGCGGGGCGGGGACTACAACGACTTCGTCGGCGACAACGGAAACTACCCCGACCGCCACGACGTGATGATCGTCGGTAACCACCACGCTCGAGAGTGGATGTCCTACGAGGTACCGATGATGCAACTCGAGGTCATCGCCTTTTCGTACGAGAACATCGGGTACGACAACGACGGCGACGGTCTCGTTGACGAAGACACGTGGGGCGACTCCAACGGGGACGGACAGCTTGACGACGACGGAGACTGCCTCGCCATGGCGGCTGAGTTCCAGGATTCCAACGGCGATGGCACAGCGTGTGGACCCGGGGACCTCGGCGTGGACGAGGATTACTCCGAACAGTTCATCACCGACCTCGTCAACTCTCGTGAACTCTACATCATTCCCATGCTCAACGTCGACGGCAACATCTACGACCGTGAAGTGTACATGCCAGGCCAATGCCCCGGGGAAGAAGCTTGGGACTGCTCGGCAGCTGGTTGGAGGAAGAANCTTCGCGACAACACCGTCACCGGCGTCACACCCATCCCAGACCTCGACGAAACCGTTGATGAGGGGTGCGATGGGGTTGACCTCAACCGAAACTATCAGTTTGAGTGGGGTGCTCCACTGGGCGCCACCGGGCCTTTGTTCCCGGGCATGTGCTATGCCGGTCAGAACAACGACGTGTACAACGGGCCGGTTGACGACACCGACAACGATGGGGACGGGCAGATCAACGAAGACCACGTCGATGGGAAAGACGACGACGCTGACGGCGTGACCGATGAAGACTGGTGGGGCGGCAACACCGAGCCGGAAACCAAATTCATTCAGGACATGACCGAAATGAACTACGACACGGGCGATGGCGCCAGCGAATTCAAATCCACGTTGACGCATCACTCCTACTCCGAACTCATTTTGTGGCCGTGGGGCCACTGCACCGACTGTCAGAGCCCCGACCATGAGCAACTTGAGTACCACGGCCAGCAGATGGCCGACATGACCCAATACGCCAACCTCCAATCGTCCTCTCTCTACCCGACCTCGGGTGACTTCTGCGATTGGCACTACGGCGTGCACGGCTCGTACTGCTACACGTCCGAAATCGGTACGGCGTTCCATCAGCAACCTGAGGACATTGATCACATCGCCGTTCGCAACCTCGGTCTCGGCTTTTACATCGCCGAAATCGCCGACAACCCCCGCGAGCGAGCCGATTTGGAACTCGGCAACATCTCCCAGCAGAACTACCTCCAGGAACCTCTGATGGTCGACATTCCCGACAAGGGCGACATACCCGTTGACCTGTGCGTATCCGGTGAGTTCCCCTACAGCACCAAAGACACGATTGTTCAGTGGCGTCAGGTCAAACCGAGCCGCATGCAGTCCGACTTCGGTCCTCGTGAGTGGTCCACCACCCCGTGGGAGAGCACCGATGTCCAAATGGTTGAGGGAGGATGTTCCTTGGCCGCTGGAAACGGGACGTTGCTGAGGGCCATGTTGCCTGTCTCCGAGACCGCCGTAGGCGAAGTCCACTACAAGGCCACCGTGTCCACGCTGGGCGGTGCAGACCTCTACCAGTACCCCGCCGAGGGAAGTTACTACATACTGGAAGTCAGCTACCGAGCCGCTTTCGGCAGCGTGTTTGGTGCGTTCTTCACGTTCTCCCTTGTGGCAACGTTCGTGTGGGGCGGCTTGGCGGTGGCGCTGCGCCTCATGCTCAGCGACGATGACGACGACACCGTATCAGCAAAGGATCTCCGTGAAACGACGGGCTCCATCTACGATCTGAAGGAGAGCTGAGGTGGGCCCATGTCCCAAAGCGACCAGTTCAACGGCCGTCTCGGCCTCATTTTTGCGTCGATTGGGGCAGCCATTGGCACGGGCAACATCTGGCGATTCCCCCGAATGGTCGGTGCCAACGGCGGAGGTACGTTCCTCATCCCGTGGCTGATCTTCCTCTTTGCGTGGTCCATTCCCCTCGTTATTGCTGAATACGCGATGGGCAAGCGAAGTCGGACTGGGACCATCGGGACCTTTCGAATTTTCGCAGGGCGCCGCTTCGCCTGGATGGGGCTCTGGACGGCATGGATCTCAACCGCCATCGGGTTCTACTACGCCGTGGTCTCAGGATGGACGCTGAAGTACTTCCAACTCGGCATCACGGGAGCCCTCAACGGAGAAGACGTGGACACCACCGAGGTGTGGAATGCGTTCCTTCAATCCCCGGGCCAGGTCATTTTCTTCCAGTTCATCGTTATCTTGCTCGTGCTTGGCACCATTTGGAAAGGTGCAAAAGCCATTGAGAAGGTAAACTTCTACCTGATGATTTCCCTGTTTGCGTTGCTCTTCCTCACCCTTTTCCTCTCGCTGTGGATGGAT
>FUFK010048274.1_pt1 | contig 20748 bp, 28 predicted proteins | sample 1021851 | NCBI WGS metagenome assembly FUFK01 (sample SAMEA51879418, study PRJEB19060) | metagenome
ACGGTAGGTTTTGAAGATCCAAAAGAGCTATCTTATTTCATGTTGGCGTGTCCACATCTGAAGTACTAATAAATATTAAGTAGGTATATAATTATACTACTATTAATAGGAGAGACATAAATGTCAGAAGAAAATAAAACAAGTGCTCCGGCAACCCCGGAACCAAGTATGGCAAAAGCATCGACGGGTGCTCCTGCTAATGCTCCTGCACAAGAACTTACAGTTCAAGATTTAGGAGTATTGAAAACTATAATTGAAGTAGCACAAAGTCGTGGGGCTTTCAAAGCCAACGAACTTGAGGCTGTTGGAAAGACGTATTCTAAACTAGAGGCTTTTCTAACTTCAATTCAAAACCAACAAGTAGCTAAAGATCCAAATGCTCCTGCACCAGCAACTGCACCAACAACTGCACCTGCTCCTGCAAGTGAGCCAATTGATCCGGTTACAGGAGAGGTAAAATAATGGCCCTAAAACATATTGGAAGATTCAAAGAGAACGGAAGAAAAGTTGCCGTTGTCTTTAGAACATTACCTGATGATCCAGAAAGTGCTTTAGTAGTACAGACTGAGAACTTAGGTGATGCAGAGCATGACATATTAATTAATATGTTAGAAAGCAACACTGGTCAAAGTGCTGACGAACTAGCAGATGCTATGCAACGTACTCCACTAGGAGACGGTAGTATTATGTTAGCAAACTTTCATGTCAACGGAAAATTAACTAAGGTGAAAACTTCAGATATTGAAATGACACCAGATACACAAACAACTATTGGTCTTGATGAACTTAATAAAGTCATTGCAGAGCAAAAAGGTGTAGCAGTTAAGGATCTAGCAGTTGGCGGTAGTTCAGTTGAAGAAGTTGCATCAGCAACAACTGTACCATCAGGAGAAGCATCAGCTACAGTGGACGCGGCAAAAGAGCAACCTTTAACAGATGAGCAACTAGCTAAGAACATGAGAGCAGATGCTGATCGTATGTTCAAAGAAGCTGAAAGACTACGTAAAGAAGCTGAGGATTTAAGCCCTACGAAAAAAGGCAAATCCAGTGACAAGGCGTAGCAAACGCCTTCCACCCGACGTTGTGAACAAATGGCCCGATGTATTCGGTGACGTTGATGTTCACGCCATACCATTAGAGTACTTGCACTCTTTAAGGGTCCGTTTTACTAATGGTAAGGCTTGGGATATAGCAGTAGACGTTAAAAAGAACCCTGTTAAATCCCTAGAAAAAACACTAAAAGAACTGTTTAATACTTATGATAGCAGTATTAAGCACGTTGATTTTAAGCTAGATACTGATCGCATTAAGAAAGATGTACAAAAACGTACCACAAAGTTCATTAAGCATCGTAAGTAATATTGCTAAAAAGGTATAAATACATATAACAGATCCAGGAGTTATATAAATGGCGTTAAAACTTAGAAGAGGTACAGACTCACAAAGACAGCTTATTACACCAGCTGATGGTGAATTAATCTATGCAACAGATACGAAAAAGCTGTTTATAGGTGATGGAACTACTGCTGGCGGTAATCCAGTAGACACAGCCGGTAGTGCATTAGGTAGCAACTTAGACTTAAACAACTATAACTTAACTGGAACAGGTAACGTTAATATAACTGGAAATATTACTGCTACTGGAAACATCACTGCTGACGGTAATTTAACACTAGGTGGTAATTTAACAGTTGGTGATGCTACTTCAGATACATTAAATTTAACAGCCAAAGTTGAATCACATATTTTACCAGACGTTGATAGTGCAAGAAACATAGGTTCAAGTGTACTTAGATGGAGTGCTGGTTACTTTGGTGCTTTACACGTAACAGATGATATTAATGCTGGATCAATAAATGCTAATATCGTTGCTGATGATTCTACAGTAGTTTTAAATAAAGCAACTGGAGCCATTAATGCAACAGGTACTTTCAAAGGTGATATTAATGCAACTGATAACACCAGCTTCTTTAATGCAACTTCAAAGGCAGTAAACGCCGGTGCTATTACGGCAACAGGAACTATTAGTGCTCCTGTTATTAATGCAGAAGCATTTACAGGAAATTTCAAAGGTACTATTGTTGGTGACGATTCAACTGTATTAGTTGATGCTGTCAACAGTAGAGTAAACCTAAACAATGGCGTTGTAAGTTTTGTTGATAATCAAATTGAACTTAACAATGTGACAGAAGTTAAACTAGGTAAGACTACAGACTCAGCTGGTCCTACATTTAAAATTACATCAGCAGATGCAAGTGCTCCAGTTGAAATGGTAAACAAAGCAGGAACAAGTGTTAACAATACAAGTAAGTTAACATTTTCAGCTTACCATGGATCATTAACAACTCCAGCAGATCCAACAGCAGGTGACTGGAATGGTGCATTAACGGCTCAATCATGGGATACAAATACAAATGCTTTTGTTCCATCAGCAGTTATGGCATTCCAAGTTGATCCAGATGAAACTGTAGCATCAGACCAAGTCAAAGGTAAATTATTATTCATTAGTAATGCAGGTACAGGAAGTTCACCAGTACTTAAAGCTATGTCATTCGATGCTAAAGGACGTTTAAAAGTTAACGGTGCACCAGGTGATGTTGCAGATGCTAACTTAGACGTTGTTGGTGATGCAAAATTTTCAAGTACAGTTAAGTTTGCTAATTTGACAACTACTCAAAGAGATGCACTTTCTTCAGTAAGTGCTGGTATGGTAATTTACAATTCTACTACAGGCAAGTTCCAAGGACGTACTGGGGCGGCTTGGGTTGACTTCCATTAATCAGCTTTAACTTTTCCAAACCAATAAAAAAATAAGTACTAGTATGAGCTCCATTACACTCTATACATCAGGTTCTACTGACCAGCCAAAAACAGTAACACACTCTTGGGACTACATTAAAAAATGTGCAACCAAAAGTATCCAAGAAATTGGATTGACAAAAGAAGATAGAGTGCTAGATGTGTTTCCAGGGAACACTATAGCCCACTACACAATCACCGGGGTTCCTGCGTTTTTAAGCGGCGCACAGTACGTTTCAAGTACCTTCAGTGCATATACCTACCCCGAACAATTTAGACGCTTTAAACCGACGTATATTGCGTTAATACCACGTCATTTAGAATTGTTATTAGGCACCAAAGGCTTTAAGGATTTGGATATGAGTTGTGTGAAATACATGGTTACAGGTAGTTCAAAAATTGAACAAAGTTTCATAGATGAATTCAAAAACAGAGGTGTTCAAAAGATTGCGAACTGGTATGGAATGACTGAGAATCCACCACCAATCATGATAGGATATGATTCACCTGCTTTCGATTTTAACACAATTGATCACAGAGAAAATCATGTAATGTTTATGCCATTACAGGCAACACAATCAAATCTTCAACATTGTATTATTAACGGAAGATCAACCGGAGATATTTTTAACATGGATACACATGAATATCACGGAAGGATAGAAGAGCCACATGGAAAAACTTGGAAAACTAACTTTTAGACTTGCTACTGAAAGAGATAGAACTTTAGTAGAACAGTTTTGTAAATCACAGAACTATTCAAACAATACATCTTTAGAAGCAATGAAATGGGAATGGTGCCTACGCAATGGTGCATGGACTGTTGCAATTCATGAAGATAAAATTATTAGTATTGCAGGTATTCATGACTTGCCTGAAGTTGGACATAACTGTTATAGATGTTTGTTCCGCGGAGCTCAACTACCAGGATACACACTAGGTACAGGAAGAGATATTTTTAAGACAGGTATACAATTAAGTTACTTACTAAACTTACAAATAGAATGGGCACCTAAGTCAGCAGACTTGTTTATTAGTACAAATATTAACGACGATGGTGGTAAGAGTCAACGTATGAATGATACTATGATGCCATTACTAGCTAAACGTGGTATTTGGTCTTTAGATCAACAAATAGAATTATATAATGTACCGCAGAACTTATGGCGTATTAATGTTCAACGGTATAAGGAAGAGCGTAACCTCTCGCTAAAGAGCGATAAGAATATTGATCAAAAATTGTAAAAGGTTTCTTTTTAATTACAATTTCTTTCATTTCATTTTTCCAATAGTCTGTGTCTTTACTTGTAGCAGTATAATGTAGTTCTAAGAATTCTTCTACGTGTTTAACTACGTTTAGCCATTGCTTGTTATACACATTAGGTTTGTTCACTAGTCTTACTAGCATTTCAATTTGATATTGTATTAGCCATATTGCTTGAGCTTCTAACGGTTCAATAAATCCTGCACTTAATCCTATATTTAAAATGTTACCTTCGTAGGGGTTAGGACAATATTGACTTTTCCATTCAATTACTCTTAACTTATCTAGTTCTAATTTGTGTGGACATTTTTCTATAAATTCTGCTTTAGCACTTTCTACTGATTGATGATCTTTACTAAACACATAGCCATTTCCAATACGATTCTGTAAGTAAATATTCCACATCCATCCGTTACTCAATGCAGTAGTTTCCGTATAGTACTTTAACATCTTATCATAACTAGGTGCAACTATGGCACAATTATTTTTTAGGTTAGTTTTAATCATTTCTTTTGCAGGAAACAGATCACTAAATCCAGCACAATTAATAATTAAATCTGCATCAAGGTCGTCTATAGTATCAAGTGTTTTATTAAGAAGTTTTACACCGTTTGGTAGTGCAACCTTATCTCTAAGCATAATACCAAACTTGTTAGCATCAACATGATAAGCATGACGCCACTTCTTAGTGGGCTTTGTGTAATTACGCATCCATTCAATCTGTTCTCTATGCTCAGACTCATCAAAGCAGAAGTGGTGCCACCATTCTTTGTTATGCCAATCCTTATGGCATATTGTATATTTTCTTACTGCATCACAATGGTCAAATAGGTCTTGTTCAGTTAGTCCTAGTTCTGTAATAAAGTCGTACATACTAGGCAACGTGCTTTCGCCTACACCTATTATAGGGATATCTTCACTTTGTATCACAGTGATGTTCCAGTCAGTTTTCTTTGCAAGATAACTTGCAGTCATCCAACCAGCTGTTCCACCACCTACTATTGTTATTTTCATAATGCTAATATATCTAATATTTTATTTTCATCTACTCTAGTTAAGAAGTGAGCCCTATCAGTATGACCTGTATTATCTGTACCATGATATGCATTAGTATTTAAAATATAAATTTTACCTACTTTCATATTGTACTCTACTTCTCTATCTTTTCCAAAACAAAATACTGCTTTCTCATTTGTTTCTAAAGGTATATGCAATTTTTTTACACTACTATCTTTATGAGTTTTGATATGTGCTGTTGGTCCATGTATTGTAATAATACATTGTTTAAAACTATCTTCACCTAACATTTCAATTAAATTATTCATATAACCAAAACGATATTTAGGCAGTATATTACACTTGTCATAAAATTCTGGATCTAATGTTTCAGGAAACATATCTGTATTAGCTTGACTAGGAGGCGGTAATGGTTCGTATTTTTCTACTGGCCATGCAAGTGTATAACCGCTAATAGGTCCGCAGTAATATCCGCAATAACCTAAGTCCATATATTGTTTACTAACTTCTACATTTAATCTTTCTGGAAAATTATAAAAGTCAAAATACATATGATTGAAGTTCTTCTTTACATCAGCATAGTATTGTGTAAGTTTTTCAACATCAAGATTATAGTTTAATTCTATAGCACCCCAACTTGTATCTTCATACAACATCTTCATATCAATATCTTTAGGATCGTAGTCTTTAATTATCATATTGTTTCCTCGTTGTATTTAAGCAATTCATTTTCAGCGTCTTTAGGAACTTTAAAAAACAAGTGTACTCTATCCGTTTCACCTTGGTTATGTGTACCATGTGATATGCTAGTATTAACAAGTGTCATACGTCCATCAGCAGGTAGTACATATTTTCTATTAGGTTCAAATGTAAAGAATGCTTTACTATTAGTCAATATAGGGATATGAACTTTTAAATAATCATCTGTATCTTTATGAAAGTTTATTAATGCACCTGGCGGGTGTACACTTACACTAAATTGATGTGCAAAAGGAAACTTATCTTGTAGCTTACGAGCTAATCCAAACATTAATTTTGTATCTCTATATTCACGTTTTTGTTCTTTAGTGATGTTATACGGAGGACAAGGTTTAGTTAGATCTTCTAAATTACTTTGTAAAGCCCAACCTTCTACACCTTCTAGCTTATGTCCACCAACACCTTCTTCATCTTTTTCTTCCCAAACATATTTCATATCTTGATGTAAAGTTTGTAAGTCAATGTAGAATAATCTTAATTCATTTAAATCAACTTTAGGCTTTAATACTTTAAGTTCTGTGTGCATCTACAATCTTCCTAATTTTTTCTATTTTCCAATCGTCATAACTTTCAACATAATGCTTAAAGTCAATATTTGCTATTGTAGGATTTTCAAACCAAAAGTCTAACACTTTGTTAAACTCTTCTTGACTCATTCCTTTACCGTCTTTTTCTACTTCACTTATAGTCATGTGAAACAGATTAGTATATGTATTTAATGTTTCGATAGGTAGCAGTTGACATCTTTGTTTAAGACTGCGTTTTACTTTAGCATAATCTTCTTCAACATCAAAATTTCCAGCAATACTGCCTATACAAATAATATGTTTTACTTTACCATATACTGCATTTAAAAGTTTTACTTGATAATCATCTATGCAACTAGCATTTACAAACACATCATTTTTTAATATCTCACTAACTATATCGTCAAAGTTTTCGTTGAAATCATATCCTGTTTCTCTACTTAATTGCGTAACATTGTGATCAGAGAAATAGTCATGTAGCCAATTGAGTATGTAACTACCTGAATGTCTAATTCCTTTTCTACTACCTGTTATTGCTACGTTCATAAAGTTATTTCCTTGTTAAGTATCTTTAATAGGTTTTCGTGTGTAGGCTTGGTTTGTATATGTACCCTACTTTCTTTACTTTTATTAATTGTACCATGTGGAATAGCGGCATTAATTACATAAGCCTTACCTGGCTTCATGTTATATTCTCTTTCTAAATTTTCTCCATACAAGAATAAAGCATTTGGATCACTGTCTACTGGTATGTGCAATCTTTGTACGTCTGGCCCGTCTATGTGTTTTCCTAATACAACGCCAGGTTGATGATGTCTAATACTAGTATCTCTCCATACAGCTTCACCAAGTTGATCATATAATTTTTTAAAGTATCCAAACTTAAACTTTTCTTGAACAGATTTTTCACCTGGATTAATTAGTTCTGGATATAGGTCTTCTCTTCCTGCCCATTTAGGAGTACAAGGAATTTCCTTTTCGCAATACCAACTGATTTCCATTACCAATATTTCTTCTGGTATTTCTAGTTGATCCTTAATATATTTTATTATATGATATCCTTCATCATGTACACCTCTGCCTTCTGCTCCTACTTCTCCTGCAAAGGCTGTGTCTATGTTTTTTAAATGATATTTCTCTTTTAAATATTCTTCTTTACGCCAACTAAAATATAGATGATTGTATTGCTCATGTACTTGCTCATACCAGCTTTGTAAGAATAAAGAATCAAGATTCCAATCTAGTTCTATTATATCCCAATCCTTGCTATTTAGATATTCTAAACTATATGTCATTAGTCCAAACCTTTCCATATAGATGTATTCTATTTGTACTGCCTTTGTTTTCTACACTATGAGGAATTGTTGTGTTTACTAGATAAGCCCACCCTGGTTCCATATGAAACTCTTCTCCTCCTATGATCCAGTTACTGTCTTCATTGGTGTGTATAGGTATGTGTACCCTAATCTTATCTGTGCTATCCTGGTGAGTAATTAATTTAGTGCCTGGCGTGTGTATGGTTACTAACCACTTCTTACTACGCATAGGTAACTTTTCTACAAGCTCTAATCCGTAACCAGTAAAACATTTACGAGGATTTAGTTCATCGTTATCGTCATCTTTGTATTCTTCTTTTGCACAACCTTGTTCAAAAGGTTTAGGTCCTGGTTCATCACTGTTCCAACAAAGTGTATAATAGGCCGCATCGTCTGGCAAGTAATGTCCTGTCTTTGCTTCAGGATCACTAATAGGAAACTTCCACACATGATGATTCTCACCTATAACAAACTTCCAATCAGAAAAATTTTCTTCAAGGTCTTTATACCAAGTTTGTATTTTATCTACATCAACTTCAAACAGTTTCTTAACTTTAAAACCTAAGTCAAGAGGTTCATGTTTTTCAATGTACCGTTTGAAATCTTGGGTGTGTGGTTCCATTTGTGTTCCTTATACTTTCTCTTAAATCCATTGCAACGTAATCATGTCCATATAATATTAAATCATTAGGTACTAATTCTCTAAACTTTTTAAACTTGTTTTCTAAAACTTCAGGTTCTAAATTCCAATGTAGCATTTCACTTGACCAAATATTTGTAGTCCATAAAACTTTGTTACCGTGATGTGCATTCATTATATGAAATAGTTCTTCTGGATTGTTTACAATATCAATCTTATAGTATGCATGATCTAGTTCTACATACCTATCCCATAGCTTTTTAAATGCTTCTCTACCGCCATGTTCTTCAACTTCTTGCAACCAAAACGACTCGTAATTGCCCCTATATGTTGAACTGAAGTTATACTTTAGGTCGTGTTCCAGTAGCCATAGATGTAAATCGTAGCCATCCCACGTCTCTATTAGATCTCTTTTGTACAATAAACTAGCATCACACCAATCAAAGTAATGTACTTTAGTACCTGGGTGTTCCATTGTACGGTCATGAAATCTATTTGCATTTAGTATTGCAAGTGGTTTGAATCCTGCGGCCGCAGTAAATAAATGTTCAATAGGTTGTGTGGTACGTATTCCTTCACTTGAAAGTGTTTCTGTGTTAAATGCATATACACGATCCTTTTCAATCTTTTCTTGATAGTCTAGTTTACGTAACCAGGCCTTTTGACTTTGATTTAATTTATCTACTTCCCAATAATCTTTTTGTATCCAACTCTTTGCTAGTATATTAGTTTTGTTATACGGATATAAAAAAATTTTACAAGCTCTCATATCGCTGGTTAAGTTGTCTATTCTTATACCATGCCTTAGTGCTGTATCAATCCAATTAGATCCATCAGAAGTTACTTCCCATTCTTGCTTTTCCTCAGCAAAATCAACCCACGCAGGGGTATAATCGGCATGAACTGTTTCTTCGCTAAATTTAAAATTTTGTAGTTTAGGCTTCCTATCCTTGTAAACGCCTATCTCATCAAACTCTGGTTTGCCTAACTCTGTCCACTTGTCTAAATTTACAAATAGGTACTGCCTATGTAGTCCTGGATATGCACCTTCTGTAAGATAGTGTTGTTTTTTCTTATCCATGATGTGTCCTACAACAAAAAAATTTGGATTATTCTTTGCGTAAGATAAACTTTGATCTAAAAGACTTGCGCCTCTAGTCAATAGCAATCCTTGTGCGGCAATCATGCAATACTTTTTATCTTGTTTTATTGCTTTTTCTAAAATAGTTTTTACATTATTGTTAAATCCTACATACTTACAATAACCCATCTTTGCCATACGATTAATATAAAAATATGTCATGTCAAAACAACGTTTTTGCACAAACTTATCTGGTATATCTCTTGAAATATCTAGTATACCTATGGCTACTTCATTACCTAAGTTAAGGGTATCATAGTATCTGTCTACTGAAACTGAATTCCAATCTTTCATTATCCGCCTCCGAACCCTGTCCAGTTCCAAGGATCCTTAAACTTGTCGTCGACAGATTTGTGTGGCTTACAGGTACACCTTATGAACAAGCCAGCTAATATTCCTACTAAAAACCATGTCAACATTTTATCCCCTATTGGTAAAGTAACTTTGTCTTAATACATAGAAGAAATCTCTTATACGTCTTCCTAACTCATAATGTATAATCATATGTATACGTGGTGTGTCGCTTCTGTTCCATACACTATGAACGTTACTAATATCCATTAAAAACGCACTACCTTGATCTTCAAAAGGAACTTTACCGTGATCTTTGAATACAAAGTCACAACCTTCTGGATTGTTTAAACTAATATTGCAAACACTTAAACGTTTTTCAGAGTCAGCTCTATCTTGATGTGGTAATATGTACCCACCAGGTTCAAGTAACATAAAACGTACACGGTTTAGATACTCTGCTGGCCAAACATCAGTTAAAAACTTTTTTGTTTCAGGACATTTATCAGCTACCCAGGTCCAGTCTAATTGTTTTATAGACTCTTGTCTATCACCATAGCTATCAAGACTCTGTGTATCTTCATCTAGTCCGTGTAATGTTAAACTACGCCAACCTTTTCCATATTCTTCTCTATGCTCATGAAAAGAATCTATTAGATTCATTGCTTCAGAGTGCATACCCTTCCAAGGTTGGTTATCTAAAGCACTTAGACGAAAATAAGGCCACCCACTTTCCATTACGACCCACTTTGGATCGAACTGTTCTGGATATTTTTGTGCCTTTATTTCACCATTTGTATCATGAAATTGGTGTAGTTCTTGCATACACATATTTATTGCCAGGAACCCATTAAATACTCTGTTTATGACGTTAAATACAGTATGCCATTCTTGAAATTAAAGGACATAGATACGGTGACAGTAGACTTTACGAGCCATTGTAATGCGATGTGTGGAAACTGTGCAAGAAATATAGGAGGAGTTGAAGTAAATCCAAGTATGCCTCTTGAACATATGAAACCTGCTACGTGGAAGAATCTTTTTACTGAAAAAGTATTGGAAAATATTAACAAAATTATATTCAATGGATCATATGGAGATCCATTACGTAATCCTTACATCTTTGAATGTTTAAATTATTTAAAACAGTACAACAAACCAGAGATACATATACATACTAATGGTGGAATGAACGGACCTAAGTTTTTTGCGGAACTGGCAGAGTGTTTAAAAGACTTTCCTTACCCAACTCATGTAGTTTTTAGCATAGACGGACTAGAAGATACTAACCATTTGTATAGAAGAAATGTACAGTGGCACAAGGTTATGGAAAATGCAAAAAGTTTCATAGACGCAGGTGGACTTGCACGTTGGCGTATGATAGTATTTGAACATAATGCACATCAATTAGAAGAGGCAGAACAATTAAGCAAGGATATGGGCTTCGGTAAGTTTGATATAAATGGTGGCTATGCCTTTACTGCGATCAATAGTGTAGTTAGTGAAGCAATAGAAAAATTTAAGGCAAGTAAAAAGGACAATGCACGTACGATTAAATATAATAAAGAACATTTAGATAACGTGGATCGTGTAAAAGGATTAATTAAAGAAGGATTTGACAAAGGAAACATAACTTGCAAGTGGCAAAAGAAGAAGAAAATACAAGTTAGCCATGTAGGAGAAGTATTTCCTTGTTGTTATTTAGAAGCAGAAAGATATCCTAAAGACGCTAATAGCATATACGCAAAAGATGTTACAAATATGAACTGGCTTAACATTAATAACAATTCTTTAGAACATATATTAGATAGTAATGTTCTAACAACTCCTAGTGAAAACAGATTTAAAATATGTGAGGTAACCTGCGGTGAAATGTAAGTATTTAGAACATCAAATTTGTACAAGATCAGACGGTCAATATCGTTTGTGTTGTACTAGCTTTGAACCAGATAACAAAGAAACCATATACACTCATACACCACAACAATGGCATGACAGTGATTTCCATAGAGGTGTACGTGAACAATTAGATCGTGATGAATGGCCTGATGCTTGTATTAAATGTAAAGAAGCAGAAGAAAAAGGTTTAGAGAGTATGCGTACTAAAGTTAAAGAAGATGGTACTAGATACGTTAGAAATCACTTTGGTCCAGGACTTTCGCATTGGGATCTTCGATTTGGTAATAGTTGTAACTTAAAATGTATTAGTTGTTTTCATTTATCTAGTAGTAGTTTAGCCGAAGAGGCTATTGCTATGCAGAAAGCAGGAGTACAACCACTTCATATGCCTTTACTAGATGAGCCTAACTTTAATTGGGTTACTGAGGAAACATTAAAACACTTTGAAAACTTACCTGATATGAAAGAAGTTTACTTAACAGGTGGAGAACCAATGATGGTTAAACACTTACCTGGCTTTTTAGATAGATTAGACCCTACTGTATGTGTAAGATTTAATACTAATGGAACATTATGGAACCCTAAAGTATCAAAGATATTAAGAAAGTTCCGTACAGTAATTATGAGTATGAGTATCGATGCGGTAGATCATAAAATAGATTATATTAGACACGGAAGTGATTGGGATATTATATCAGAAAATACACAAAGGTATGCAGAATTTTGTACTGTAGATGTTACTCCAACTACCAGTGTATTAAATGCAATATACGATGACGAAATAAGAGAGTATTGTGCAAAGAATCGTTTTAAAATTTATGATAACTTACTAATAACTCCTTATTGGTTACACGTAAAAAATGCACCAGACGAATTAAAGAAAAAGTTTACAGGAAACATTGCCAAGTGGGCTGATGTTGATGCTGACCCTGAATGGCAAGATAAGTTTAGAGAATATATAACAAAATTAGATAACTGGAGAGGTATGCATATTAAAGATTACCTACCAGAGGTAGCAAAAGCCTATGGACTTGATTAAGAAAAACATAGAAAAGAAAAGAGAAGTTTATAAACTTGATGATAGATATCGTAAAGTTTGGTATGACGTGGATATGGATCGTTTAGATGAACACGTAAGTATACTTGAAGATATCATTCCTGGTTACGTCTTAGACTATGGTAAGACAGAAAACAGTATGTATATTGACTATCATATTGTGCCAGGTACTCCTGCAAATACATTTGCACATACTCCTCAGTTTATAAGAAGGATACACGACTTCTGTCATGAAACATTAGAACAGACATTACCTTATGCACACTACGATTGGGTATTAAGTAACATAATGATTGACGGAGAAAATACATATCTGGTTGATTGGGATAACGTAGGCATTTATTCCCCTGAAGAAATATATAAAAAGATAGAAAGCGATTTAAAATCTGCATTTGGAGGTTCCTATGACCCCACAAGCATTTAGTTATCCTATAGTAGCAAACAATGGAATGATTTATGTTCCTCCGTTTGGACTTGAACAGTCATTAGATTATATGCTAAAATTTAATCCTATGGATAGATCCTTTACTAAAATAAAATTAGAAGTANATGACTGTAATGCAAAATGGATATGGGGAACAGCTTGGAGAAATAAAATTGTTGTACTTCCATACAATGAAAGTAACATACTTGTAATAGATACAGATGACGATAGCATAGACTATGTGCCAGTAGAAGATGGCAAGGGCAAATACTTACAAGGACATATACATGGCGATCATTTGTTTGCATTACCTTATGGTGAGGAAGAACCATACGATTATGTCTTAGACTTATACCTGCCACACATGGTTCCAGATCAAGAAAAATTAAAACTGCCAAAGGACTGTAAAAGATGGCATACTACACAGATACTAGACGGAATAATTTATGGATTACCTAGAGGCGAGGATTGGGAAGATACTTTTAACCATAGAATAGAATACGAATGCAATAACGGTGAATACAAATTAATTGATATGCGTTCTATATGGGAAGATTATGAGCAAGATGATATGAATAATAAAAAGTTTACAACACTTGCTAAAACAGGAAATAGATTATATGCTCCGCCATACAGTGAAAATCCTAACTTTGATATCTTAGCAAAATTTGTTAACGGTAAGTGGATCACAGAAAGAACAGGAATCAAAGGGACAAGCAGAAAGTATTTTACTCATACTGTTGCAAGTAATGGTAAAATATTTTGTCCACCAGCAGGACATGAAGAAACTTGGTGTGAAATGCTAGTGATAGATCCTGTACAAGACAATGGACATGATCAATATTGGTACACAATAAACTTAGGCATAGGAAAAGAAAGCAAAAAGTTTTTTGCTGGAATAGAAAATAGCAGAGGTAATTTGTATTATATGCCAAGAGGTGGCTGTGTATGTGAGCCAGAAAGCACTTGGAAGAGCCAAGGAGACTTAACAGAGATATTAAAACTTGACATATACACAGATGAAATTTACACTATAGACATAAGTGAATTATTTAAAGAAGAAACAAGTATTGAAAAATATAATAAGTGTGTAATTATAGATGACGTAATTTATGCTTTCCCTTACGGACAATCTGCAGACTTTCAAAAACTTTTAATATTTGATACTCTTACGGAGAAAGCAGAAACAATAGATTTAAGATATGTATAAAGCATTTGAAGATCATTATAGAGAACTAGACATTAAGCATTTGTTATTAGCAGAGCATGATGGTGAATTAATATCTCCACCCTTTGCAACTGAACTTTGTAAAGATTATAGTAAGGTAGCAGTTTTTGGGAATTCCGTTTCCTATATAGATTTAGATTTACCTCCTGTTACAAGTAAAATTAATGCTACTGCAAGAGTAAATGATAGCACTTGGTTAATTCCATATGGCTATTGGGACGAGTTTAGAACAGTAGTAGAGTTAAAAGGTACTACACCTATATACCATACATTAGACAAAGGCGGTATGGGACAATTTTATGGTTGTGCTTCTAACGGAACTACTGCTTGTAGTTTTCCTTTAGGAACATCTAACACATCTTTTTTACTATACATTGATAAAAAAGGATTGCATACAAAAGACTTTGATGCTGAAATGAGAAAGAGTCATATGGGTACTGCATACTGTAATGGAAGATATTGGAGTATGCCTAGAGGTGACTTTAGAAACTATAATGTATTAGTAAGTTATGACGGCAAGGATATAGAGAAGTATCCAATACCTGTTGACCATACTTTAAGTAGAAAGTTTACAGATTTAATTCCAGTAGGAAATACGTTATACAGTTTGCCTTACGGTGAAACAGCAGGACTTACTCAGGTTGTAGAATTTAATACAGAATACAATAGTGTATCTACACACGAATTAAACGTTCCAGACTTTGCTAAAAAATATAATGCTCAAGTATTAGTTGACGAAACTATTATTGGTGTACCATATGGTGACGCAGATGACTTTGAAAGTAAGTACGGTGTTGTGTTTGATACAGTAACAAAACAAAGTAGACCTTTTGATATTGAAATAGGCTACGGTGGCAAGTATAGATTTAAATGCGGTATTGCATATAAAGGCAGAGCAATATTTTTGCCTAGTGGAACTCCAGGCTTACCTATTATAAGTGTAGCAACAGATGGTACGTTTCATGCAACAAAAACGGACAACTCAAAGTTGTTTGGAAGACCTATTATATATAAAGAAAAACTTTATACCTTGGTTTTCAACACAATTGATAACAGCCATTCTTTGGTTGAAATAGACGAATGGTTAAGGGTAAATGAGGTTACTAAAATATGAAATGTCTAGCACCATGGCATAGTATTTTGGTACGTTTTAACGGTGATATAGTACCGGACGGAGTGTACTTAGAAACGTTACGGAAACGTGCTACAAACACCTTTAAATGACCTTTTAAACAGCTATACAGCGTCATACACACGTGATTCTATCCGTAGTGGAGTGTTACCGCCCGAGTGCGAACAATGTGCTTTAAAAGAAGCCTCTGTGGGTCATAGCAGACGTAAGTTTTTTGAAGATATATTAAATCCGATGCTTAAAGACAAGGAATATGACTACTCCAAAAACTTCACAGATATACTACTTTTTGGAGTTTAATATGAGCAATATATGTAACCTAAAATGTCGTATGTGCGATGGTATCAATTCTAGTGCTTGGGTAAAGGACGATCTAAAACTTGCACAGAAATGGTAACCCATATTTTAGAAGAACTGATGATCCAGAATTTGGTTACACCAATAAGAGCGAACAGATCATAGAAAAATTATTTGAGGATCCTACACCATTTATGAACTTACGTTATCTAAGTATCAAGGGTGGAGAACCTTACATGGAACCTGCAAACAAAAAGATATTGCAGAAGTTTATTGACTTAGGAGTTGCAAAAAATGTTACACTTGACTGGACAACGAATGGTACAATCGTTGATAAAGAAGTACAGGAACTTGCTAGACACTTTGGCGAAACTAAATGGACAGTAAGTTTAGAAGGCACAGGCAGTCTATACGAATATATTAGAGGTGGTAAAAACTTTACCTTTGAACAACTAAATGAAAATCTAAAACAATATGACTTTGATAGAATTATTATTGCTGTTACTGTGATGGCATATAATATTGCACACTTAGATAAAATACATTGGTGGTTTGAAGAAAACAAAAAAGAAAACTGGGAAATATATTTTAACAATGTAGTGGCCACTCCTGCATATTTGAATCCAAGAGTATTGCCTAATAAAATACTTGATAAAATTGATTTTAGATTTCCTAATATAAACTATACAAATAACGACAGTAAACTATTAGATACGTTTGTAAACTATACTAAAGATTTAGATAAAATTAGAGATACAAATGTTTTAGATCATTGTCCAGAACTTACTGATCTTTTTGTATAGGATCCATTGCCATATAATGAATATTAATATCAGCTGGACTATCAATTACCCATTTTACAAATTCACCAGCTTGTCTTAAACTTATTTTATTTCGATTATCTTTTCTTTCTTTTTGACTTTGTGAATTTAATTGTCCAAAGGCTATATTGCTTACCTTGATATTGCTGTTACCCCAACAACTATCATTACTCATTTTCTTACTCATGCCATCTAATAATGTTTTGTTGTCTATGTAATTCTTTGGACTATATCCTGATTCCCAATAAGAACTAGTACTGCTTATGTTTATTATATGTCCTTTTTCAAATTTACTGTATACTGCTTCTAGTATTTTGTTTTGTTGTCCATCTGGACCATACAAGCTGTTAACAAACACATCAAAGTCTTTTGCATAGTTGGCAACTTTTTCTGCATCATTCATATCCCAACCATTATGACGTCCTATAAATTCTACTCTATTATGATTGTATGCTTCGAATATACCTTTGCATAAACCTTCATAGTTTGGATTTCCTGTTACTAATATTCTACTCATGATATTTGTTGTTTCCTTTATGCCACCCTATGTCTTGTATTTGATCTGGTTGATAACATTTAGGACACACCCACCATTCTTCTACGTTGTCATTTGTAGCTAAATCCTGTGCTACACCTCTCCAACCACAACGGCCACAAAGCCAATTCCAGATTTGATTCATACCTTCGGCTAGTGCTACGTTATCTTCCATTCCTCTTGTTCCTTTCTTATGTATATGTCGCTTAAACAACTGCATATACTCTTTCCACAAAGTATAGGCTCTGTAGGCAGTTTGTATCTTTCTAAATTTCCTATTGCTCCTCCGTATTGACAATCAGCTCTATACATATTGCCCCACATATCTATATTAACACCGTCTATACCAGCCCAACATTTCCAACCTGCAAACTTATTTTTTCCTTCAAGTATGAGTTGGTTAGCATCAACGTCTTTTGCTTCTTCAAACCAATCATTAAGTTTGAGTTGCATTTTTCCTCTGTGTACATCTTTGTCATCAATCTTTCTTGTAAACGGCCAATTTTTAATTAAATCTTTTTGTTTATCTGTGTACGTTACTACTTCATTTGTTATGTTATCACTGTATGTTTTGTCTACAATAACCTTTGGCCATATAGTTGCGTTTGCAGTACTGCTAAAAATTTTTTCTGATATACTAAATGCTTCATCAAAATCATCTGGTAGTAACATCATGTTTATTACTGTTGTAATTTTAGATTCATTAATAACTTTTATAAAATGATCTGGATCTGCGTATGCTTTGTGATAACTTAACATCATAGCATCTGTGTAAGGAGCAATACGTTTAAAGTATTCTGGGCTTTGACTTCCATTACTTACAAATGAAAATTTATGTCCTTGTTCCTTAACGCATTCTGCCATATCTATAAAATGCTTCCAGTAAGTAGGTTCTCCTCCGCTTATTCTAAAGCAAACATCTTTGTTAACTTTTAAATTTTTTATAAAACGTTCTACAGTTTCCCAACGTGGCTGACCTGTACTACCATTGTGTAGTATGTCTGGACAATACTCACAACGATAGTTACATTTATTAGATAGTGTCCAACTAACTAAAAACCAATCATTCTTTGTTTTATCTTTGTATACTAGTTTCATTTAGTAGTCCCATTTTTGCCATGGACCTTCTATTGTTATTGATGTTATATCTTTATCATTCATTACGTTTATAATTTTTGTTGCTACATTATCAACAGGTAATTTAGCTGTATCAAATCCTTCTGTCATAGGCGTGTCCATCCAGCCTATTTTAATATTTACTACTCTACACTTTTTCTCTATGTGTTGTAATCTCATACAGGCTTCGTCTAGTGCTTTCTTATGTATAGGATAAAATCCCATTTGATAATTAATGTGCTTTATTTCAGAAGCAGTACTGCTGATGTTTATGATTGTTTTATTCTCATTCATCCACTTTAGAAAAACTTTTTCTAACATATTGACTTGATGAAATCCGTCATACGCATTATTAATAAAAACATCACAACTTAATAATGATTCAATCCAAGGATCAGGATCTTTTATGTCATGATGACTACCTTTATCAAATCCTACACTATTAGGTATTCGTGTATAAAGTTCTTTGCCTAGTCCTGATAAATGTCCTGTAATTGCTACTTTCATAATCCGTGAACCTTTGCCATTTCTTTTAATGTGTCTGGTATAGCATCAAAGTATTCTTGGTCTGCATTGATAGGTACAATAAACCTAAAATGCTTATCGCTTTTGTTTATCATAAATGTAGTTCCAAAGTTTCCGCTGATATTCCAGCCATCTGTTGATAAATGTTGTCTTGCAAGTTCTATAATGTTTTGAACATTGTCCATATACTTGTAATTTTCTAAAACGTTTAAGTATTCGTCCATACATATTACACCAGACAAAGTCATACTATATGTGTGTCCGTGCAACCACTTTCCGTCTTTTATTTTTTCGTGTAACTTCTCACTAAACATAGCCATTGCCAACGGAAAGAATCCGCCTGTAATTGCTTTGCCCATTACAAATAAGTCAGGTTTGATAGGCAGTTTACTCCAACCAAAGAAGTCTCCTGTTTTACCGCCGCCCATAAACACATCATCTATTATAACAAGTACATCATGTTTAGCTTGTATCTCATTTACTTTATTCCAAACATCAAATCCATAAGGTGATATATCTTGATCATGTGGGCAAGTTTCTATAATAATACAAGCAACATCTTCCCAATCAACTTCCTGCTCTAGATTGTTACGTGATAATTTAATTACGTTTTGATATGGATCCATTCCGTAGTATGCACTTTGAAAGTGTACATCTCCAACACTCATTGAAAGCAAGGTTGCTCCATGATACGCATCGTCAAATGATACTATTTTCTTTCTTGTATTTCCACATCTTTGATGATATGCAAAGGCTAACTTAATAGCAACTTCTACTCCATCACTTCCTGATAATGCAAACACGGGTCTGTATCCATTAGTCATATTGTATAATCTATTTGCTAAATCAATGTGTGGTGAATTTACAGCTGGTCCTGAATGACCAAAAAACAAACTGTCACCTGTTTCGTGCTTGAATCCTTTCATTCTAGTACATACCTTATCAATGATACCATGATCATCATATCCTAAACTAAATGCACTATAATATAAAAGATTGTCAATTAACTTGACTCCGTCTTTGATTGTGCCAAACTTCCAGTGTGCAGTATCTACACTTACATCAGTCTGTTGACCCATTATTAATCCTTTATATTCCATTACATATATCTCCCTAGTTCTGGAAAAGTCTTTCTAAAATCTGTTTCACGTCTTTCATCAGTTACTTTTAAGTATTCTTGTAGTGCAGGAAGTTTATTATCCCAACTCTCTGCCATCATATATTTAATTAAGCCTTTCCAACGTTGAGCACCGTATGGGTGTTGGTTAAATTCTAAATTAAACTTTTGCCTATCAATAAAACTTTCTATCTTTTGTTTTGCCCATTCTTTTGCTTCTTGCGGTAGTACTCGTACATTTAAGTATGAAGGCAAATAAACTAAATGTGTTCCTATGATACCTCCGCCAAACATTGATGGATTAATTTTACTAAAACCTTGATCCATTTTCCATTCAGCTAGTTCATCTATGTAACCTACATTTAATAATTGTATTGCACAGGCAATATTAATTACAGTATTATCTTTTGTGTTTTCATCTAGCTTTCTTAAATTCTTTTCTATGTCTGCCCACTTACTAGGATAACGTATGTAATCGTTACGTTGTCCGTAAGCATCAATGCTAAAGTTAAAACGTACTTCCTTAAAGTGTTCCCATAACTTGAACAACTTATCTGGCAATTCTAATCCATTTGAATTGTATCTTAGATTACAATCTTTTGCATAACCTTCGTCAACCATGAACTCTAATATCTTATAATGTTCTGGTATTAATAATGGCTCGCCACCTGCAAAATATAATTCTTGTATGTTAAATGCTTGGTGCTTCATTGAATCTATAAAAGATCCTTTCTTATACCAAGTATAATCGTATTGGTCGTCCCAACCTTGGTCAGCAATTAGATCTTTATTTTTATACTGTGGATATTGCAGTTTCCATTCCTTAATCCAACTTGAACTATC
>FUFK010064547.1_pt1 | contig 20745 bp, 24 predicted proteins | sample 1021851 | NCBI WGS metagenome assembly FUFK01 (sample SAMEA51879418, study PRJEB19060) | metagenome
TTCCCAACAGGGCTGCGTATCACACTTAATTGAAACGCACTCTTAATATACCATTTAATAACGACAAAAGTAAAGTTAATTGTCAAAAGTAGGTGTATAAGTACTAGGAACTAAGGAAATCCAAGGTTTTCCGGGTGGTATATATAATGTATTTCCATTCGAATCAACGATATGGAAAGGATCTAAATTAGAACCACGTTTCCAAAATCCATCAAGTAATTTTCCATTATGCAAAATTATTGCACGACCTTGACCAACTGTTTTGACAGATGGTAGTTGAAGAGGATGCATGTAAGGTTCACAAAATAATGCAATAACTGTTTTTGTATTTATTTGTCCAACTGAACCATTGATGTTAATCCAATTGTGAACATTATTACTAGATGAACCCTTATAAGCGTCGTAGTAAGTTCTTAAATATTCACTCCCATTCCAAGTCCATTTGGTAGAAGTTTGAGAAGAAAATTTTAAAGTGACTGAATTTACATTAGACCATTTATTGTAATTTGGTAATCCCCAAGGAAAAAGTGGTTGAGGATTATTTGATTTCTTGTAACCTTTAGCAATTGCTAAATTTTTTAATTTAACAGTATCTGCATAAAGATTGTGCGGTGCTCTACGTGAGTTAATTCTAAAAAACTCAGGTCTTTTATCAGTTATAACTGGAACACCTATATCTGTAATTTCTGGTATCAATCCCCCTGTAGCTCCACTAGCTACAAGAACACCATCTAATGGTCTTAGTACAGTTGGGTCAGTTGGTCTCGCTGATCTAATAGGTCCATGATAAGTTGTATCAGATTCATAAAAAATATTAATAAATCTTGTCATACCACCTTCTACAAGAACCTCAAATACAGCATCAGCTTGCTGTGGTCCAGATTGTGGTCTAGCTCTAACGTTATTATCGTTTTTGATACCTATAACTATTTTGTTATTTGCATCTGAAGGCATAACTAATCCATTAACTGGTGAATTAATTCCATCTATGTAATTTTGAGTATCGACTCTGCCAATAGTTACGTAAGTTTTTTCTTTTTCTAAACTCCATCTATCGCCTAAATATGCATCAAGTTCATTTTGAGAATTTACTTGAGCAGTGTTACCAAANCGATAAACAAATACAGGATAGAAACATGGATCAGCAACCCATACATTGTTTGAATCTACATATCCATTTATACATTGCTTTGAAGGATCATAATTTCTTAAATCTAGAGCAGATGAAGTATCNATAGTTGTTGAATTATTTGTATTGTTCTTTGAATTATCTATTGTCACATAGGATTCTTCACCTTTTTCAAGTGCACTTAATGTTTTAGGTCCTATGATCCCATCTGGTGTTAGTCCGGCTCTACTTTGAAAATTTTTAATCGCACTTTTTGTTCGTGATCCATTTATTCCATCAACTTCGCCTGAATAAAATCCTAGTTCTGCCAGTCTTTTTTGAACATTTAGTATTTCAGTTGATTTTGCTTTCTGAGAATTCGTATTAATAATGTTTGTAGATTTTATTGTTTTTTTAACTACATTTTCTTTACTATTGAGTGTTTTACATGTATTTTTACCTAATATTCCATCTGAAATTAGATTATTTGATGATTGAAACTCTTTTAAGGCTTTTTTACTAGCTGGACCAAAATCGCCATCAATTTTTGATGTATAGTACCCATAGTTTTTCAAAACTACTTGAAGCATGATTTCACTTCGTATCAAGTTACTTTTGTCATATTCTGAACAGTTATAGTTATGTGAAACAGGACTAGATATTATAAGTAAAGAAGCTAAAAGAGATATTAGCACTAGCTATTTGACCAGACTATTTGTCCTTCATTTGGAACTACGTGAATCCATTGGGAACTAGGTGGAACTTCTATTGGATTCTGATTAATATCAAAAAATTCAAAACTTTCTGATATATCAGTTCTTCTCCATGTTCCTTGTACATACTTACCATCATTAAAGATATACAGGTCTCCTATGCCCACAGTTAATATACTTGGTAAAGTAGTAGCTTTATCTTTATAAAGTGCACCCTGAATAACAACAATAGTTTCTGTTGAAAGTATGTCAGTATAATTACCGTCTTGCGAAATAAAATTATGAGCAACAGCGTCTTTTTCGCTTGAGTATGCATCTATTATGAATCTTGAATATCTATCTCCATTCGTTTTCCATATCACTGTCGTAAAATCAGAATATTGAATCGTGATTTTGTTAGCACCAGCACTCCAATTTGTTTGATCAAATCCAAATGGATATAAAGGTTGAGGACCAGGTTGTAAAAATTTGTATCCTTTACTATCAATTACATCTCTTACTAATTCTGTATCAGCGTAAAGATTATGTGGTGCCTTTCTTGAACCTATTCTGAACATTGCCGGNNCGTTCACTTCTTCTAAAACTGGAACACCTAATTCTCTTATTGCAGGAATCAAACCGTCTGTGGCACCAGATACAACTAGAGTTCCATCATAGGGTCGTATTACAGTTGGATCAGTTGGTCTGGCAGATCGTATTGGTCCTAAATATTTGGAAGTATTATCTAGAAAAAATGCTAAAAATCTAGTCATTCCACCTTCAACTAAAATTTCGAATACAGAGTCAGCTTCTTGCAAACCAGATTGAGGTCGTGCATTTATATTGTTATCTATCTTAAAGGCTACAACTCTCTTTGGTCTGTTAAGCCAAAGCTCAGGTGGAATTTCTTTTCCAGTTAAAGGTGACATTCTTTCTATATCGAACTCATATGAAATTACAGCTTCGGTTGTAGTTGTTGCATCGGAATCAGCAATAGTAGTAGTCGTAGACTGTTGTGTTGTCTCAACAACTACTTCTTCATTAGTATCTGCTGCTGAGCAAGACACTATAAGGATAAATACAATTAGTAATCTTAATTTCACACTTTTATATTAGTGTCGAAAATAATAATTTAATAAAGTTTATCTTTGAATTATTTGCTTGATAATAAGTAAGATTTTTAAATAGTCTGTGAGCCTTTTTATTATTCACAAACCATGGAGGATCAATAAACCTTGAAAATCTGAAGTTAGTTTCTACTATGCCTTTTAGTGGAGATTCAAAAAAGAATGAATTATGGACAAAACCTTGACCACTTTGTATGTCGTTATCTTTATTTCCTGGATATCCGCCCCAAGGCATTGTAGGAATTATAAATGCTATTGCAGCCCATTCATTAATAGCAATAGTTCCATAATTTAAATTGTGTTTATAATTTTCAACTACCTCAGAATTTCTTTTTTTCTTTGAATCCTTTATTAAAACTGTTGCACCTAAATTTCCCCAAAGTTCATTATTCACATAATCAATACTATTATTTGCGAATGATTCATAATCCGTGTATTCAATTTCTTTAAAGTACAATGTGCTATTCCATACTTCTTCAATACTGAATTGTTCATCTGAATCTAAGTCTGAAACCATAAACGGTGTAGAACATACTTGATCATTAATTTGTTCATAATTTTTATTATTTTGAAGTTCTTTTAATGATTCAACAGCACCAGGGTAATAAGATGTTGTATCTCCTATCTTTTTTAAATAGTGTTTTATATACTTTTTTAACTTATCATTTGAACGCCATCCCTTGGGAAGGACGATTACTTGAGCTGCTATACAATTAAATCCAGAATTATTTAATTTAGCAGTTACTATTTTTCTAGCTTGAAATTTTATTTCAGAATTAGACCATTTTCCGGGATGAACAATAATTGGTGTTACATTACCTAATTCAGTAAAAATAGGTTTTTTATTTGATTTGCTCAGTTGAGATAGTTTTCTCTCTTTATCGTTCAAAACTCTTCCATAGACTATGTTTTCATATGTATAGTTAGAGCCGGTTAAGTGTATAGCATCAATAGACCTATGTTCGGTGAGATATTTTGAAGTTGGAATGTCACCATTGACTACAGAAATGAAACCTCGTTCAATAAATTCATGGAAAACTTTTTGAAATACTGGATTAAGATAATCATTTACAGGATTCAGTTTAAGAATTATTGATGAGCGATTTGCTACCAAGTGGAATATAGTGTCTAAGAACGGAATCGATGAAACATTTCCAGCACCTAAAATTAGAGTAACACTACCTGAATCCGTTCCAATTCTTTGCTTAAAACCTCGATATTCATTTATTTGTTCAAAATTCATAGATTTACTAAATCTAATTTCTGCATTTAATAACGGGAATGTTAATTTTTCAATGAACTTATTTGGAAACACCTTATAAGAATTTTTAGAATCATCAAATTTATTTATATCTAGTTGATCGTTTTTCTCTAAGTAATCAATGTAATATTGTAAAGTTAAAATGCTTACAAATGGACCACCCAGCCATTCTTCTCCTTCTTTATGTTTCTGAAGAATTCCTTTTTTTTCAGCAGAAAGAGTAGCCCAATAATATGCAATTCCTTGTATGTTTTCAATTGTCTTGTTTAGCAATACAATTAATTCTTGATTGGACATTTTTGANAATTCGGATGAATTTATTCTTAACGTCGTTATATTTCTATCTAATTCCAACTGCGATGGATTCATATATGTATCTTATTCAGTTATTTCAAGAAGTTCAAAATCTCCCCAATTAACTGTAAGATGTTTTGCTGGTATCAACTCATTTGGTCTGCCAACTGGTAAGTTTTTTGGATATGATTCAAGAGATACATCATCACCTTGAAGTTCATCTATTATGATCCTTAATGTTTCTGCTAAATCATCTAGAGTATCTACTGTTTGTGTTTCAGTAGGTTCAAACATTAAAGCTTCTTCAATAATCAATGGGAAATAAATTGTAGGAGAATGAAAACCTTTATCCAAAAGTGCTTTACCAACATCATACGCTTTTATTTTATGAGATTTTTTTAGATCTTTAACTGTAGCTACAAACTCATGCATACATGGCTCATTGTAAGCAAGTGGAATAATCTTTGAAATTATTGAGCTTAAATATCTAGCATTTAATACTGCATAAGATCCTAAAGTATCCAAACCTTCTTTTCCTAATAATTTCATATAAACAAGCGCTCTTAGAGCTACTAAAAAGTTTCCATGATAACCATGCATNCGGCCNATAGATGANGATGGTGTATACCATGTATATTGATCATCATTTTTTTCTACTATAGGTCCAGGTAGATACTCTTTAAGAAAACTNTTNACNGCAACTGGACCNGANCCTGGNCCNCCACCNCCATGNGGAGTNGCAAANGTTTTGTGTAAATTNGAATGNACAATATCAAAACCCATATCACCAGGTCTACANACGCCAACTATTGCGTTTAGATTTGCTCCGTCATANTAAACTANNCCACCACTCTCATGAATAATNTTGGANATTTCCATAATATTCTCTTCGAATAAACCNCCAGTATTAGGATTGGTGAGCATTAATCCAGCAGTGTTTTCATTTACTAANCTNCGAAGATCATCAATATTNACCATTCCCCTNATATCAGTNGAAACTTCAACAACNTTAAANCCTGCCATTCTTGCTGANGCNGGATTNGTNCCATGAGCAGAATCTGGGACGATAATATCAGTTTTGTNNGTTAAATNATTTTCTTCTAAATANTTNTTAATAATTAATAATCCCGTCAACTCGCCAGAAGCGCCAGCTGGTGGCTGAAACGTAGCATTGTCCATGCCAGTTATTTCTAAAAGAAAACCTTCAAGTTCATGTAATACTTCTAAGTTTCCTTGGGTAAAAGCCTCAGGTGTTGAAGGATGGGAGTTTGCAAAAGTATTTAAACTTGCAACATAATCAGCAAATCTTGGATTGTATTTCATTGTGCATGAACCTAGAGGATAGAAACCAACATCAACAGCAAAGTTTCTATGAGCAAGACGAGAATAATGCATAACTAAATCATGTTCGGAGACTTCAGGCAAGCTAGGTTTGTCTGATCGTATTGCTGGATTATTAATTTCTGTCACAGGAACATCTAGCTTAGGAAAACGAGATGCTCTTCTTCCTGGTTTTGATAATTGATTTATTGTTGGTTCAGGAGCACCACCTACAAGTGGTAATGAACTTGCGTTACCTCCACTATGCATTGACTACCTCCTGTAATGATGCAATATAAGAATCTATCTCGTTTTTCGTTCTCTTTTCTGTAACTGCTACAAGAATTTCATTTTCAGAATATTTAATTCCAGCTAGAAATCCTTTTGCACCCATTTCTAGAATTACATCTTCGGCAGGTCTGGATGTTTCTAGAATAAATTCTCTAAGTGAATTATTTTGATTTGATATATTAAAGTTGTGTTCTAATAGTTGTTGTTTCATATAAGAAGCTTTTTGTATCGCTTGATAGCCAATCTCATATAAGCCTTGTGGTCCTAACCAAGATAAATGTATTGTTGACCCTACAGCATTTAGTGTCTGATTAGTGCAAATATTAGATGATGCTTTTTCTCTTCTAATGTCCTGTTCTCTTGCTCTAAGGGTCATTACGTATGTTTTAGTATGATTTGCGTCTCTAGATTCCCCAATAATTCGACCAGGAACTAATCTCGCTAATTCTTTTTTAGTTGCAAACCAACCAACCGTTGGACCTCCAAAAGAAAGTGGTGAACCCATAGATTGACCNTCAGCAACTACAATATCAAATCCCATAGAACCTGGTGTCTTCAAAATCCCTAACATTGATGGATCTACATAACAAATAGATATAACACCTGCTGCTTTTGCATTCTGAACTATTGAGGTTAAATCTTGTGCTGAACCTTCATAGTGAGGAAGGGATACAACNAATGCTGCGTCCTCTTCAGTGAAAATATAATCTTCTGGGAACTGGTAATCAACTAAGTCAACATACTTAATATTAAATTTATTTCTATCTACTAAAGTATTAACAACTTCTTTTGTATTTGGATTAAATCCATTTGAAACAACTATTCCATCTCTTTTAGTTTTATTTATAGCTACAGAAATTGCTTCAGCTACAGAAGTAGCACCATCGTAAAGAGATGCATTTGCAAGTTCCATATCTGTTAGATCGCAAATTAACGATTGATACTCGAATAATATTTGTAAAATTCCTTGTGATATTTCAGCTTGATATGGCGTATACGAAGTCATAAATTCAGGTCTCATAGTTAGTGTTTTTACAGTATGAGGTAAATACACGTCGTAGTGTCCACCACCAGCAAAGCAAATTAAATTTTGTGTATTTTTAGATTCAACAGATTCAAAATGAGCAATAGATTCAAGCTCAGAAAGAGTAGCAGGAACATTTAAACCATCGTTTAATTTCAAAGTTTCAGGAATATGAGTAAATAAATCATCAAGAGAACTTATCGAAAGTTCTTCGAACATTTTTTTCAAATCAATTTCTGAATGTGGTACAAACATTAACTTAAAAACCTCTTATATAACAAATTTCCCTCTACTAAATTACCACGAATATCAAACTCTACTAAATCGTCAGAAGGATTACTTTTAAATAAAACATAACCAATTGGATAGCCTAAAATTGGTGAAATATTTCCCGAAGTTACAATNCCTTCAACACCATCGGATNTGCAAATAGTACCGGTCCTAGCAATTTGTTTTGCATTCAATTTAAATCTTTTTAGATGCTTATGAGCTCTAGATGTTATCTGTTCATCAATAACTTCTTTACCTAAATAATCATCCTTATTTGTAATAGTCCATTTTAAGCCNGCTTCAACTGGNGTAATTTCATCAGTTAATTCAAAACCATATAGTGGTAAGGATGCTTCTAGTCTTAATGTGTCTCTAGAACCTAAGCCACATGCTTTTATACCGTTTGATTCGAGTTTGTTGATAAAATCCATTGTATCTTTATTATCAAGCATTACTTCAACGCCATCTTCACCTGTATAACCTGTTCTTGCATAAATAATATCNTTCTCTTTTTGAGTAGAAAATTTGTCAGGAATTGAGATAAAGGTATTTATTAGTTCAATTGCATTCTTACCTTGTACTGCGATTAAATCAGTAGTCATTGTGAGNTCTTCATAATTAATAGAATTAATATCTAAATGNGTTTTAATTTTATTTGTATTGCTNGCATTACANATAAGTATTAAGTCATCTTNAAATTTCCAAAATATTACATCATCTATTGCGGTGCCATCTTCAGAAGTAAAAATTGAATACAATGCCTTAGTGTTACTAATATTTTTTAAGTCAGAACATATTAGATAATTTATTTCCTCAATTTGTGAATAATTTAATCGAAGCCTACCCATATGAGATACATCAAAATAACCTGCAGATTCTCTTACATAGTTATGTTCTTTTAATGTTCCATCATAAGAAAATGGCATTGACCATCCAGCAAAATCAATCATTTTTGCATTTTTACTTTTATGAAAATCGTGTAAGGAAGTTTTTTTAATATCAGACATTAAGAAATAAATGACTCATATTCTTGATATGACATACCTGAATCATCCATTTCTTTAATTTCAGCTTTTACCATCCAACCGTCACCTACTGGATCATTATTAATCAATTCTGGTTCTGTCTCTAAATTTGAATTAACTTCTGTAATAACACAATCCATTGGTGCATATGCCTCTGCAACTGTTTTAGTAGCTTCTACTTCAACAATTGCATCACCTTTACTAAACTCTTGTCCAACTTCAGGTAATGTAACAAACACAATATCACCCAGCTCGCCTTGAGCAAAATCTGAAATCCCTACAGTGAAAGTATTTTCACTAACTATATACCATTCATGAGTCTCGAGATATTTAGTATCTGACATAGCTCCCCCTTATTATCTTGGTTTGACTGTTGATAGTCCNCCATCAACATGAATTGTCTGTCCAGTAACCCATTTTGCTTCTGGGCTAAGTAACCATTTTATAACAGGAATTATATCACTTGAATCACCTATTTTCGCAATAGGATGCATGTTTTTGGATACTTCTCTTGCTGTTTCAGTAGATAAAATTTTCTGGGACATATTTGAATCCATAATACTTGGTGCAATAACATTGACTCTCAAATTGTCTTTTGCGTATGTTGCTGCTGCTGATCTAGCAAATCCTTCAATACCTGATTTAGCTGCAGAGATTGCTTCATGATTGGATAAACCTTTGGAGCCAGCAACTGAAGAAAAGAACACTGCTGATCCATTTTTCATTCTTCTAGCAAAACTAGCAAGTAAAAAATATGATGAGAATAAGTTTGTTGTAATAACATCGTTGAACTCATCGAGTGAAGTACCGTGCAATGGTTTTATCANTATCGAACCAATACAATTAACTAGTCCTGTAATTTCTACTTCTTGATCAATAATTTTNGAAAATTCTCTTGGTTCAGGNGTATTTGTTANATCAATTACTTCATATTTACAATTATATTTGTCTGCTTGTTCTTTTAACTTAGATTCATCTCTACCAATTAAAAATATGTCATGATTTTNAGCAAGGTCTGCAGCAATAGCTGAGCCTAAAGTTCCTGTTGATCCTGCAATTATGTACATATGATTATTTTAAGATTCAATAATTACTTTGATAAATTATTTGTTTTAGAAATATTGCCAAACCAATATGCAGAATTATGAGGTTTTCTTGAAAAGTCTTTTTTATCAATTTCAACTAATCCAAAATTCATTTTGTATCCCAAATCCCATTCAAAATTATCAAGTATTGACCAATATAAGTACCCCATAACTTTTCCATATTCAGATAAGTACTGATAAACATCTGTAAGAACATCAGTAACAAACTCAATTCGTTCATTGTCATCATCAGTTGCTATTCCGTTTTCTGTTATAAATATTTCTTTATCTGGAAAAACATTATGAATTCTATGAAGATTGTACAAAATAGCTTGTGGTCTATATTCATAACCCATTTTTGTAGTTCTAATTCCTTCTGGTTCATATTCATGCCTACCTGAAAATACATCACGGAACCGAGGGTATAAATATATTCTAAGAAATGGAATCTTTATTTGTATCCAGGATGCAATTCTATAAAAAATATTNGGATTTGTTCTTCTAATACTATATGTTTGTAATGCAATGAAATCATCTTCATCAGATGCATAAAGGAATTTATCTTCCATGTGATATTTGATATATTCTTTTTGTAAGCTAGTGTCGTTGTCGTCCCATTCATGTAAAGCGTGAGTCATTCCTACTTTTGCATTTGAATTGTGTTCTTTTATTTTTTTCATAGATTGCTTATGCGCATCAATTATGTTCTGAGAAGCTTTTACAAATACTTTTTCATTCTGAACCCCAGGAGGAAACTTTTTTTTTGATAAATAACCGAACATAGAAAATATACCTGGTTCATTAATTGTATTAAATAAAGTGATATCTTTCGGCAAGTGTTTCATCATCACATCAACATAATTTACAAACGCGGTTATTACTTTTTCTGAAGCCCAGAGACCATCATTCATTAACCATTCTGGAGTTGTAAAGTGATGAAAAGTAACAATAGGCGTTATGTTTTTTTCAAGTAATAAGTTAGCTTTATCAACATAGTGATCTATTTCTTTTTGGTTATATTTTCCTTCTTCAGGCTCTATCCTGCTCCACTCGATTGAAAATCTAAAAGCTTTAATCCCTAATTCAACAAGCAGTTCAATATCTTCTTTGTAATACTCATAATGTTTACATGCCTCGTTGCATGGTTCAGCGCAAACAGAAGAATCTCTGTTTTCCCAGTGAGTCCAATCATTATTATAAATTCCACCTTCTACTTGATATGATGCTAGAGCTGTACCAAATATGAAATCTTTAGGAAATTGTTTATTTGTCATACATATAAATTACATAAGTTATATAAATATAAAGTATCTGTAACAATAATCTAATGAAGTGTTGTTGATTAGAAAAATAAGTTCGACCGTATGGAAGATTATTAACCCAAACATACAAATTTGCTCCATAAATCAAAATTAAAAAAACAATCATGATTAAGGCAGCCTCTTTCCTAAATCTTGTTAATAAAAATAATGGAATTATTATCTCTAAAACACCTGTAATTTGATGAACAAGTCTAGGAAATGGAATGAATTGAGGGACAATAGCATCATAAAACTGAGGATTTAGAAAATGATTTACNCCTGCACCAATAAAAAATATTACATAGACATAAATTAATACTTTAGTTATGTCCACTGTTTTGCTTTACTGATAGCTTTATTCCACTTATTTAAATAATGATCTCTGAGCTTTGAATCTATGTTAGGATTCCAAGTTTTAGACTGAGTAATAAAATCTTTCATATTCTCAAAAGGCATTTTGTTTATATGTAAAAAACTTGCGGCACCAACACCTAAAGCTGTTATTTCATTTATTTTTTGAGAAACTACTTTTTTATCAAATATGTCAGATTGAAACTGCATTAATAAATTATTTTCAACCATTCCACCATCTACATTTACTGATTCAAAAACAATACCAACATCTTTTTCCATTGATTGAAGCAACTCAAAAGATTGGTAAGCTACTGACTCTAAAACAGCCCTAGCTATGTGAGATTTATTGGAAAATCTAGATAATCCTACTAACACTCCTCTAGCTGTTTCATCCCAATGAGGAGAAAATAATCCAGAGAATGCAGGAACAAAGTAAACATCACCATTGTCTTTAACGCTCATTGCTAAAGACTCAACTTCAGAACTCTCATCGATAATATTCAGATTATCTCTTAACCATTGGACTGCTGCTCCAGCAATAGATACTGATCCTTCAAGTGCATATTGTGGTTTACCTCCTTCTATTTGGTATGCGACTGTACTAAGTAAACCATTGTTAGAATATACAATTTCTGAGCCAGTATTAGTTAGTGCAAAGCAACCTGTACCGTATGTGTTTTTAACATCACCTGATGATATACAATTTTGTCCAAATAAAGACGCTTGTTGATCACCCAACACAGCTGTTATAGGTATATTTTTAAGTATTTTCTCATTTGTACCAAATTCATACATAGAAGGTTTTATTTCAGGCAAAGAATTTTTTGGAATATCTAATTGAATTAGTATTTCTTCCATCCATTGCAAAGTTTTAAGATCCATCAATAGAGTTCTGCTTGCATTTGTTACGTCAGTAACATGATTACCTGTAAGTTTAAAAAGAAGCCATGAATCTATAGTTCCAAAGCATAAATCATTATTAGCTGCTGCATTTTTTACTTCATCTACATTTCTTATTAACCACAAAATTTTAGAAAGAGAAAAGTATGTAGCAATAGGTAATCCTGTTTTGGAGAATTGAGTAGATAAATTTTTTATTTGTTTTAATTCATCGCAAATATCTTGTGTTCTTGTATCTTGCCAAACTAATGCATTAAAAAGAGGCTTACCTGTTGATTTACTCCAAGCAAGAGTTGTTTCTCTTTGATTTGTAATTCCAATGCTAGACAATTGTGATATTGAAAAATTTTTATCAACTTCATTAATACAGTTTTTAACTGATTCCCATATTTCAATGGGATCATGTTCTACAGAAACTTCATTTGGTAAATATTGTTTAAATTCCTGTTGATGTTGAGAAATTATATTTCCGTTTTCATTAAATACNATAAAGCGAGAGCTTGTAGTCCCTTGATCTATTGCTCCAAAATATTTCATATCGTATATTCTAAAAAAATGTTCATGAATATGCAGTTATCCGATATGTTTTTATTGTGTTAGTATTTTTTCCGGCTTTAGAATTATCAAACTCTAAGTATCTTACATTAATCTTCTCTTCAAAATATATTGTGATTGTGTTTTCCAAACAATCAAAAGAACTTGAAGTTACATTTAGCGGGAATTGTTCATAATTTCTCGTTGGTTCTATGGTGGCTGCTTTACTATTAATTTTTAAATTCCCTTCTNTAGAGACATCCTGAAGTCTTATTCTTACAAGATTGTTTGAATTACGTAGAGTTCCAAAAACATACACATCACCAGTGGAACAAAAATTGTCCTGATTTGAAATGTATATATCATCTATTTCTAGATCAATTTTTGATATATTAAGTAAGTTTAAGTATATTTTTGAATTTGTCTCATCTTTTATTGTGTATGAACCTAAAGCAATTTGATTTGGAGCTACATTTTGAAATACAAATAGTGTTAAGAAAAAAACAAAAATTATTAAATAAAAATAGAAATATTTTGGACCTTTATATTTCATTAAAGTCCATTAAGAGACCCGAATGGTCCAATGATAGTTCCAATTGCAAATCCGTAAATAAAACCATAAGTTAAACCAAGTTTAAAATATTTTCTTGTCTCTTTTTTAAATGCATCAATACCACCTTTATTAAATCTGAATTTGTAACGGTACTTCTGAGAAACCATATGTCTAATTATTGGATAGAAATAAAATATTGTGCCGATACCTATTCCTGACAGAAGACCTTGCACGAGTCTTGAAAGAACTACATCTATCATTTTTCCAATCTAACAATGTTATTAATTTAGAAGAATAAAATAGTTAGAGAAATTTATGGATTATCTATACGAAGAGTCAACCGTATTCATTATCTTATTTTTTGTCGCATTTTTTGCATCTTTAATTGATTCTATTGCAGGAGGTGGAGGATTATTAACTACTCCGTCTATGTTGCTACTGGGTATCTCTCCACTTAATGTATTAGCAACAAACAAATTTCAATCTTGTTTTGGTACATTTACTTCAACATATAANTATTACAAAAACGGNTTNCTNACTGAAAAGAAAAGAGTACTTTATTTTGTTTTATCTTTTATTGGTTCAAGCGTTGGAACATTATTAGTAAGTAGAATTTCAAACGAAACATTGGAATCTGTGATACCAATACTGCTAATTGCTGCTGCNATATTTTTTATAACNAATAAAGGNCCNTCTGGTGTNANGNAAAATGATAAATTNCTNATAATTTTTAATNTACTNGTGTTTNCNATTGGTTTTTATGATGGATTTTTTGGTCCAGGAACNGGNTCNTTTTTTGTACTNTCATTCATAATTATTAAAGGTATAAATATTATGGAAGCAACAGCTGTTACTAAGCTTTTAAATTTTTCNTCAAATTTTGCNGCATTCNTAATATTTGCAATTCAAGGNTATGTTATTTGGTTACTTGGTTTAACAATGGCAGTTGCACAAATTGCCGGTGCTTACACTGGTTCTAGATTTGCAATTAAAAATGGTGAAAAAGTTGTCAGACCGGTTCTTGTCATTGTTTCACTTTTGTTATCAGCAAGAATTTTATTTGGATAAAAAAAACCGGTAGATAACTACCGGTTCTGAAAAAGTTTAACTGTCCTCTATTTTAGATTTTCAGCTGATGTTTTTCCGTTGTTTTCTACTAAGTCATACTCTACTTCTTGACCTTCATCAAGATNTTGCATACCNGCNCTTNTAACAGCTGNGATATGTACGAATACATCNTTATCGCCTTCTTCAGGTTCNATAAATCCATATCCTTTAGTGGAGTTAAACCATTTNACTTTGCCTTTCGGCATATTTCTCCTTAATTTCGTNNTGTCTTGTAAAAGACATNTTAACTATACAGATACTGCGATTTATATTTTTAATTTAAAGTAAATTTATTGCTTGCGTATAAATTCTCCGAAAGTTTATATTTACCAAAGAGTTGTTTTAAGAATTTACTATTAAATAGTGAAGTTTATAAAATATTTTCATGAAANCGAATAAACTCTTTATAGGTTCAATTATTGTTGTAATTATCTGTTTCTTAATCTATATTTCTTTTGCATTAATTTCAATACCATTTGTATTACTTTTTTCTCTATTTACCTAAAAATTAATTATTTTTTTTATAAACAAAGAACCATAAACGAATTCCAAGATACGAAAATATAACAGCAAGAATTACTTGAGTTGGAGTGTAGGTGGAGCGAAATAAGTGAAATGCTGGCCAAGCTAATGCTAAAAGACCAAGTAAACCAAAATNTTTTTTATTTTTCATTCTTTGTTTAATTAATTTCCCTGTAAAGCACTATAGCAAGCATTAATTAAGTTTTGACATCTCTCACTAATTAAATACTCTCCACCTAATTTATTAACCATATAGCCAAAAGATATTTTGCAATCAGGATCGGCAAATGTAGCACTACTGCCTCCAAATCCAACATGGCCAAAAGCATTTTGGCCAATGATAAACGAACCACCTTCTCCTTGAAATTTTTTTCGATTGTCCATGTGTAACATGAATCCTTCAGAAAAACTTGTTGGTAACATTAACATTTTGTCTATACCTGGGACAGAATGTAACTGACTGAGCCTTTGTACTCTATCTTTAGAAAGAAGCTTACCGTTGTTTTGTGCAAGAGGTGTAAGCATTCCAGCTAATGANCGAGCATTTGTTATTCCACCTACACCACCTATTTCAGCTTTATAAGTTTCGACAGNATTGTAATCANATCCACCAGTATTAGTTAGTGANAATCTTTGCATCGANTCAGNGTCTGTTCTAAAAGCTTCTGCAAAACCNCTTGGTTTATCNGATGGAGAGGAAGTAAATGGTGTTACTTTAGCTACNCTATCAANTTCATTNTGAGGTAAACCNATCCAATATTCTAAGTTATNTGGCTTACTAACTTCATCTTGAAAGNAATNTCCTANAGATTTTCCTGTAATTCTNCTAATTAATTCTCCNATTAACCAACCAGTTGTCATCATNTGATAACCAGTTTCATCTCCNGGATTCCAGAATGGTTTTTCATTTTCAAGTAAACCTACCATGTATTCCCAGTNATAAAAACCCCCCTCTTGAACAGGTGTTTTAAAAGCAGGNAATCCGGNTGTNTGATTTAAAATCATACCTACGGTTGTTTCTTCTTTTCCATTTCTCCCATACTCGGGCCAATATTTAACAACCTTCTCTTCAGGGTGTAATTCTTCTCTATCAATTAACAAATGAGCACATAGTGCAAGTGCTGCTTTAGTACTAGAAAAGGCAACTGATAATGTGTCCTCATTCCACTGTTCTGTTCTCTGCTCGGTAGTGTATCCACCCCAAACATCTACTGTTATTTCACCATCAACAACAACACAGAGTGACGAACCTATTTCACTGTATTTATCATAATTTTCAGCAAATACTTCTACTACTTCTTGGAAGTCCTCATGACACTTTCCATTTATTTGTACCGAAGATTTATATTGAACTTCGACCTGTTTCATAATTTTATCCTACTGGTCAAATACCAGATTTTCTTCAATTGAAACTTTCATTTCTTCCTTGTAAGGAAAGCGTTCATGAAACATTGTCATTAATATAAATATAGAAATTAAAAGGAGTCTAAATGCAGTTACATAAAGACAGTGGATCACTAAGAGTTATTATTGATGTCAGCTATACATCTGCCGATGAATTTATAGACTTTATCGAAAATGAGCAATGTCAATTTATTGAAAGCTTGGGAGTAGATGGTCTTAAGAAATTTGAATGGTATGTCAACGAGGAAACAAATACAGCAACCTTGATTGAAGAGTTTGACAATGCTGAGAGTTTTAAGGAAATAGCAAGTAAGGCAATAGGAACTCCAGTTAATTTAAAATTTCGTGAGATTACAACATTTGAAAATATGACAATTTTAGGTGATGTATCTGATGAAATGAAAGAAAATTTAGCTGCTATGGGACCAAAGTTTAGAACTTATAAAGCTGGGTTAAATTAAAAAGGTAATACATGGAACCTAAAAAAAATAGGTCAATAGGTCTTATAATAAGAAGATTTTTCGCAATCTTTATTCTTTTTTCAACAGCTTCAGGAATCGTTGCTCAGATAGAAACAGGAACATTTACTAATGAGACATTCGGAAGCGCATTTGTCAGTTTGTTGATAGCATATTATCTTGCGCGCTCCCCCAGAAATAAAACTCAAAGTTCAGATGGGGGTCTAGAAAGTAACAACGATGAGATTGATGATGAAGTTGAAATGAAAGAATTGCTAGAAGAGTTTGAAGAGTCACTTGAAGAAATGGAATCTGAAGATATTCAAACAAACTATCAACCAGAGAGTGTTAATAAAAGAAATCCAGTGAAAGACAAACAAAGTATTTTATCTAGAATCTTTCAAGGAAGAACAGATAGATACTAACTACTTTATTAATCGTTCTTCAATCTGGTCGTAAACTTTATTTTCAATACTTTCTAATGAAGTGACAATTTTAGATTCATTTTTTTTACTCTCCTGCCATATAGGAACCATGGCGTTCCAAACGCCTTCTCCTTTATAACGTGAATACAAAGATGCAGCTACGTGTATACCAATAGTGATATAACTTAGAAAAGCTGAAAATTCGTGTAGAGCTATTGCAATGCCCATTCCTGGAATGTCTGCATTAAAAATACCAGCAATTAATAGGCCCGTTGTTGGCAACATAATCAAACTAAAATACACAAGCCTATGTGTGGCTTTAGCTATGAATAGATGACCTTTATGCATCTCATCATGTGCACCAAGTAGTGTTTTTGCGTCTTTCATATAAAAAAAACGAAGCATGACAATGACTAAAAAAATAACAGCAAAGAATATTTCAAAATTTAATAGAGATGGGTCCTCTAGTTCATCTAGGTCTTCCACTTGTTTTAGAATTCCGTACGCATAAAGAATGGAAAAGGTCCAGTGAATTGTTTTAGCTAATTTTGTATGTGTTTGCATGTATTTAAAATACCATATTATCTATGTTCTTTGTATTCCTTATAAAGCCACGGAATCATTAATAATGCAGCAATTGGATCAAAATACCAGAGACTAAATAAGAAGTTTAAGCCGACACCAAGAATGACAAGAATAGACAGATTCAAACAAAACAATGTTTCTTTTGCCTCTGCAATTATGACTGGGTTGTTCATCTCTCTACCCAATATTAATTTTTTATAACCAAGTGGGCCTTCAATTAGTATGGAAATAGAAGCTACTATCACACCATAAAATGAAGGATCAGGTTTGTTAACGTTTATTAAGTCATACGTAGATTTAAAAACTATAAAAGCGATCAGGATCAAAAAAGAATAAGCAATAAGTTTTTCTGCACGTTCTTCTGATACAATTTGTAATTTAGATAAGCCTAATAATGCAACTGTAGATGCAAATATTTCAATAAAACTATCTAGACCAAAACTTAATAATGTTGTGGAGTTCTCCTCTATTCCAAAAAATATTGCAAAACAACCCTCAACTAAGTTATAAGCAATAGTAAAAACTATTAATCGATTTGTTCTTTTTCTTGAATCGTCCATTAGATAAGTATAAAAATAGACTGAATATATCCTTATTTTATGGAGTATTTAGATCTTATAATACCAATTGCGATTTCAATAGTCTTTGTATCCAGTTACTTCAAGATGAAATATTCAAATTCAATGTTGTTGATTTCTATATTCATCCTGTTTTATCAATACATTGCAGTTGGATACAAATGGCAAAACGTCCCTTACGTAATCATATGTGTTTATTTACTAGCAAAAATATATTTCAAGTTTCAATTTAAAAGTAGATTCATAAACTTTGTTTTATCTTTTGTTGGTATAGTATTGTTTCTTTCTTCTTTAATACTTAACTACTATCTTCCAATTCCTTCATTTGAATTTAATAACAGTCAATTCTCTGTTGGATACGAAGAAATATACATAAAAATAGATGACAGAAAACAACCAAAAGCTTTTATTGAGTTGAGTAACTTGAGTGATGGAGGTAATAGAGCATTGTTGGTAGATATTTATTACCCAAGCAATGAACCTACAAAGTCTATTCAGCTTTTTAAAAACACTCAAAGTAACTGGGGCGAGTTTGTAATAAAATACCTAAATCGTACATGGGGATTAAATATACCAACTTTTGTATTAAGCCACTTAAATTTATCCTATTTCGATGTTGGACAAAATATTTCAATTGCTTCACAGGATTTTCCAGTTGTTATTTATACACATGGATGGGCAGGTGAAAAAATATTTGCAACTGATCAATTGTTAGAGATAGCTTCGAATGGATATGTTGTAGTAGCTATTGACCATACTGGACTCGCCATGTTTACCGATCTTCCAACGGGAACAATCTACAATACTGGATCTAATGAAAACTCTTCAGACGTATTTAGTGTCATGCATGAAATGTCTAAAGATATAGAAGATACTGTTAATTATTTACAAAATATAAATTACACAGCAAATTTATCAGATATATCAATAATTGGACACTCAACTGGAGGTGGTTCTGGACATTTATACTGTTTAAGGAATCAATGTAATAAATTAATATTGCAAGATCCTTATTTTGTACCTGTTGTTGAGAAACTGTCAAATATAGAATTAAGAACTGATACGTATTTTATATATAGTGAAGATTGGTACTCCAATTATGAGAACCCTGAGTACACAACAGAAATACAAGTTTATAGAAATTTTCTAATAAATGAATCGCTTGCTAAAGGATATTATTTAACTGATTCAGCACACTATGACTTTGTAGCATTTGGAGCTGTTAGTCCACTTACAAAATATACATTCTTAAAAGGTACAATTGATTACAAGGACTCTATTTTTATAAACAACAAATTTAACCTCCAAGCTTTGCAAGGAGAAGAGATTACTACAAGTGAATTTTTAAAAATAGCATCACCATAACTAAAATTAAAATTATGAAACTAGAAGGTACAGATTTTCAAATAAAAGTTTGGAAAGAAATATCTAAAATACCTTACGGTGAAACTAGAACCTATAAAGATTTAGCTGTAGCAATTGGAAGACCAAATAGTTCTAGAGCAGTAGCGAATGCTTGTGGTAAAAATCCATATGCACCAACAATTCCATGCCACAGAGTTGTCAGGTCAGATGGAAAACTTGGTGGATATAGTGGTGATGGAGGTATTGCTACAAAAAAAAGGCTTTTAGAAGAAGAAAAAAAGTAATTACTTCCTCTTACCTGTTCTATTTGTTCTATGATCGAGACGACCTCTACGTTTTAGCATGTGCTTTTTCTTACGTGCCTGTCGTCTAGCTTCGGTTACTTCTTTATCTGCCATAATTTATANTTGAATAATAATCTAAATAGTACGAAATGCTAGATTGATATATGCCCTTATTAGCTCGTAGATATATTCAAGCCGTTACTGGAATAACNATGATAGGTATTGGAGTTGCTTTTAATTACATGGCAAATCTTGGATTGGGACCTTGGGGCGTTTTACATGATGGAATTTCTAAAACTATAAGCATTACCTATGGTCAAGCTGGTATATTGACCTCTTTGATTTCTCTTCTATTGTGGATACCTCTTAAGCAAAAACCTGGTATTGCAACTATCTTTGATGCTTTCTGGATCGGTCTAACAGCAGACTTTATTATTAATATANTTCCAGATGCTCATTCACTATTANTTCAAATTATCTATTTAATTACTGGAATTACACTTATTGGCCTTGGAACTGCAATATANGTTGGTGGTGATTTAGGAGCTGGTCCAAGAGACGGTATTATGGTTGGTCTTGAAAAACTTGGATTAAAAATTGGTACTGCAAGAACCCTTTTAGAGTTTGTAGCATTTTCTATAGGTTTCCTCTTGGGTGGAAAAATTGGTATTGCATCAATAATAATTGTTTTGTCAATAGGAAGAGTTCTTCAAGTATTTATGCCNTNTTTNGATTTNNGNAAATAANCNNANNTACATTANTTATTTATATTTTTTAACGAGTAAGGTGGTATTAGGTAATAAGCCTGTTACCTCAAAAAAAGAGTTCGGGAAACTGGACTCTTTTTTGCATATACAGTAATTTAGGCTTATTAATGT
>FUFK010043950.1_pt1 | contig 20743 bp, 39 predicted proteins | sample 1021851 | NCBI WGS metagenome assembly FUFK01 (sample SAMEA51879418, study PRJEB19060) | metagenome
AAAAAGACTGCAGGACTTCCTTCAAATATGTTTGAAGAAGATGCAGCAAAAGGATTGGGCAAAATAGGTCAAGAAGATCTAGCTCTTCCTTTTCTTAAAATCCTTGGACAACTTTCACCAGAAGTTAACAAACGTGATGGTAAGTATGTCGAAGGTGCAGAGCCAGGAATGATTTTCAATTCTGTCTCTGGAGAGTTATATGATGGAGTGAAGGGCATAGATGTCATTCCTGCATTTTATAAACTTGAATACATCGAATGGAAAGATAGAGGAGAAGGACCAGGAGCACCAGTTGCAATCTATGATTCTTCATCTGATATCATGTCTAAAACAAAACCAGATGCAAACTATAAAGATAGATTACCTAATGGTAATTATATTGAAAAGACTGCATCGCATTTTGTAATTATCACAGGCGATAGTCCATCGACTGCATTGATATCTATGAAATCTACTCAATTAAAAATTAGTAGAAAATGGAATTCAATGATGTCGGGAATCAAACTAAAAGGACAGAACGGTTTATTTACACCGGCATCTTTTAGCCATATTTACAGACTAAAAACAACCCAAATGTCAAATGATAAAGGCACTTGGTTTGGTTGGGAAGTAAGTAAGGTTGGACCCATAACTGATCAATCACTTTATCAACAAGCTAAAACTTTTTCTGAAAACATTTCTAAAGGAAGTGTTAAAGCAAAACACGGCGAAGATAAACCAAAGGATCAAAGCATTATCTAATTCTCTAAGAGAATGAGTGCACAATGTGGGCCAGGAGGGAGACTGAATGGCCCACACGACAAGTTATGGATAAAAGATATATAAAATATTTTGATGGCTATAGGGCAGCGTATGGTCTAGCTGACTTCGATGATCCGAAGGCATTTGTAGATCCAGAAAGCGGAAAGAAAAAGCCAGTATACAGATGGAATTACGAACCTCTAACTGAAAAAGTTTACGAGGCTCATATCAAGGGAACTTTATCAATAGGTATTCAACCTTGTAATGAAAATAAAGAAGTAAGATTTGGTGTTATAGATGTTGATCCTAAAGACTATGATGACTTTAATAAAAAATTTTTTATAGACGTGATACAAGATTATCAATTACCTTTAATACCCATTGAATCTAAAAGTGGTGGACTACACTTATGTTTATTCATGGATCATTTTACAGATGCAAAAGCAGTTAAATCTTTTTTAAGTAATTTATTACCATTATTTAAACTAAAACCAGATTGTGAAGTGTTTCCAAAACAAACCGAACTAACAACGGACGAGGAAACAGGGAACTTAAAACCAGGACAATTTATTAACTTACCTTATTATGGTGGTAAACGAAGAGCATTAAACGTAGACGGAACACCATTTGATATTGAAAAATTTTTAAAAGTAGTAGAAGCTAACTTAGTTTCTAAAGAAGACTTAACAAAAATTACAGAAAATATAGATCAAAAAATATATCAAGGAGTTGATGGAGATTTATTAGATGGCCCACCATGTCTAGCAGATATATCTAAGGTATCTAATAAAGAAGGATTTGATGGTAAAGATAGATTTATGTATAACTATCATGTTTTTGCTAAGATGAAATACCCTGATGGATGGGAGCAGAAAGTCAAGAATGCTCCAGTTAAATTTTTTGAAGAACGACATGCAAATGCGTGGGATGATAAGATATTAAGTGCAAAATTAAAATCCTGGAAAAGATCAGACAAAGGATATACTTGCACACAAAGTCCATTAGCTGATTTTTGTAAGAAAGGTATCTGCGTCAAGAAAAGATTTGGGGTACTAGCCGGATCAAAAGGGTCGTATCCAATACTGACTAACTTAAGAAAGATAGAAATTTTTGAAGAACCAGAATACGAATTTGACGTTACTAAACCAGACGGTATTGCAACAGCAACAGTACATTGTAAATCAATTGAACATTTAAATGATCAACGTAAACGTAGAAATGCGATAGCAAAAGCAGCAGGATTTTTACCACCTCTTATTAAAGGTGAAGAAGAACAAACAGTAATGGATGAACTATATAAAACACAGAAAGCTGTACAACCACCTATAGGCACATCTCCTAAAGAAAAACTACATGATGTATTACATGCAAAAATTAATGGGCCTAAAGCATCCACAGATGCAGCATTTAAAAGTGGTTCAGTATTAATAGAAGGTGACTATGCATTTTTTAAATTTGAAAAATTTTTTGATAGATTAAGAGCTAAAGATTGGAAATATAAAGAAGAAAAAACAGGACGTATAATGGAGACTACATACAGGGAGTGTGAAATACAATTTTTGGATCAGAAAAGATTTCCATCTAAAGAGTCTGGTAAATATAATTCTTCTACTAAGAATGTAATACAAATAAACATAAAGTCATTTGAAGAAGTACCAATATACCATACAAAAATAAAACATAAAACGGAGATAATGTAATGAAAGATAAGATTGATATAATTAGAGAAGTAGCATTTGAAATAGATAAGTTTGAATTAAAACACTATAATGAAGAAGTAAGAGGATGTTTTGAAAGAGTACAAAAAGATTTAGACGATGTTAGGGATATTGTAGAAGATTTAGCAGACCCAAGATTTGTAGAGTCTGAACGTCTTAAAAAATTAAAGGGGGCACCTTACGACGTGAGTATTGCATTAGCAAATGCAAACACTGAAATAGATCAAATGGAATCTATTAGTGTACAAAATGGTTTAGTTAGATCCAAACATTTACAAAATTTATTACAATCAGCTAGACAAAGAGGTTATGCATATCATGATCCAGATGTAGACCACGTTTCAGTAAAAATACCTTGGTACTTAGTAGATAATCTATTAGAAAAATTATATTTAAAATACCACAAAACAAAAATTCACAAATGTTTTGATATTGTGCATAAATATCTTTTAGATGAGTATGAAACTGAAAATAGTGAAAGAGGTATATATGTTTTTTGGAAAGAGATACAAGAATTATGGGAAGAAGTTGATGATGAAGAAACTTTATCAAACCATTATCATGACGGAGACAATTATTGGGAACATGGAGTTGATCCTAAATACTGTAAAAATTTAAAAGATTTTTTTAAAAAAAGAATTACAAGAATTAAAAGAGCTAGAAGAAAAAAAATTATAAGTTTATATAAAAAAGAAGCAGTTTTACGAGAAAAAGAAGCTGAAATAAAAAAACTACAGGCTAAGGAACATAAATTAAGAAACTATCTACCTTTAAAAAAATATGGTGAAGGGGTTCCGGGTAGTGTTTATTGGTTTAAAGATATTAATAAAAAATTTCAAAAAAATAAACATGGTATTTTATATGTAGGAGAGTCTAGAAATTTTCAAAGACGTTTTAGTGCGTATCAACCTAAGGACAATGGAAACTTAACTGAGTTAGAAACAAAATTACAAAACAGGTTTCCTAAAATAGATAAGGAAGTAATACAACAATTTGTTAGAGACCCTAAACAATGTAGAATGAGAGTTATATCCTACAAATTTTTAAGCGATAATTGGAAAAGAAGAAACTATGAATCTAGAGTTATTAGAATAGTTAAACCTTTATTAAATAGAAGTATATACGGATGATTAGCAGAAAAATATACGGGCCTCCGGGAACAGGGAAAACAACCAAGCTTATTAATTATGTTAAAACATTTTATAAGTTGGGAACTCCTTTAGATAAGATTGGTTACTTTGCTTTTACAACCAAAGCAGCTAACGAAGCTATTGATAGAATGTTAGATGCATACAAGCATCTACAAAGAAAAGATTTAAAACATTTTAGAACTCTACACTCACTTGCTTTTAATAGATTAGGTATGAAAAAATCTGAGGTAATGCAGGATGAGCATTACGAAGACATAGGTAGAAAACTAGGAATTGAGGTTACTGTATACTCTAATGGTCAAGAGACTACAGGATTTGTAGATTCTAATAGCGAATACTTTAATTTAATAAATGCAGCTAGGATTAAAGAAGTTTCTATTGAAGATGAATACAATACTGGAATGTATTCTTATGAATTAGAAAAAAATTTATTATATATTTTAGAAGGAGAATTAAATAATTATAAAAATTCTTTTAAATTGTATGATTTTACAGACATGATTGAAAAATTTAATGTGGCTAAATTGTGTCCGAAATATGATGTAGTTTTTGTTGATGAAGCTCAAGATTTATCACCAATTCAATGGAAAATGGTAGATATTCTGCGAGAAAATTCCAAATATGTTATACTAGCCGGCGACGATGATCAAGCTATTTATGGCTGGGCCGGTGCAGATGTACTTAAATTTATAGCTACACAAGCTAAAAAAGACATTATTTTGCCACAATCTTACAGAGTTCCTGGGAGTGTACAAGACATCGCTGATAAAATATTAGATCGAATTCCAGACAACAGAAGAGTTAAAAAAAATTGGAAGTCAAGAAATGAAAGAGGAAGAGTTAATTATATTACAACCATTGATGATGCACCTTTGTATAAAGACAACTGGTTGGTGTTAGCTAGAACAAACGATAGATTAGAAAAATTAAAACCTTTATTGAAAGATATGGGAATTTATTTTCAATTTAAAGGACGTAAAAGTTTTACAGCTTCCTTGTTTAGAAGCATTCTAAACTACACAAGATGGCAAAATAAAGGAGATAAATTATCTTTAAGTGAACTTAAAGATATTTTTGAATGCACTCAATCTTACCATACTTTAAGAGAAGAAAGATTATATGACCTTAAAGAATTTGGATTTAGTAATACTGAGAGGTGGTATGACGTGTTTAAAATTAATCCAGATGAATGTTTATACATAAGAGAAATGTTAAGACAGGAAGAAAATTTACATAAAGATGCAAGAGTACAACTATCTACAATTCATTCTGCAAAAGGAGGACAGGCCGATAATGTTTTATTAATTTTAGATAATACAAAAACAATTAGAGAGGCGACAGAAAAAAGCGATGATAAACACGATGAAGAACATAGGGTTTGGTATGTAGGTGTCACACGTACTAAACAAAATTTATATATAATGACAGCTAAAAGGGAGGATAAAGGATATGACATCGAAAGTTTGGGATAAACAACACGGCGGATCACATTATCAAAATTTTAAAATTCAACCAAGTAAATTTGTAGTTGAAAATGAATTGCTTTTTCCAGAGGGATGCGCTATAAAATACATCTGCCGTCACCGGCTGAAAGGAAAAAAGGAAGATATATTGAAGGCTATACACTTTTTAGAAATGATACTTGAAAGAGATTATCCCGAAAAAGAAATTCCAAAAGAAAATTTACCAAAAGAAAAACCAAACTCATGGGGGATACGTGAAGATTCCTAAGTTTGAAGCACAGACAGAATGGGTAAAACCTACAGAATTCCCAGACCTAAGACAAGTAGATGAAATAGCAATAGATTTAGAAACTAAAGATCCTGATTTAATAAAGAAAGGATCTGGTTCTGTTATTGGTAATGGTGATGTAATTGGTATTGCAGTTGCAACTAAACATTACAAAGGTTATTTTCCTATAGGTCATGAAGGTGGTGGTAACATGGACCGACAAAGAGTTTTAGGTTGGCTTAAAGATATATTAGAATCTCCATCAACAAAAATTTTTCACAATGCAATGTACGATGTCTGCTGGCTCCGTGCATTAGGATTTAAAATAAACGGCGACATTGTTTGTACAATGATAGCTGCAGCAATTACAGATGAGAACAGATTTAGATATGATCTTAATAGTTTGTCATGGCATTATCTGGGCTATGGTAANAATGAAGCTGCACTAGCAGAAGCTGCAGAAGAATGGGGTATTGATCCTAAAGCAGAAATGTACAAATTACCTGCTATGCATGTTGGATCTTACGCAGAAAGAGATGCTGAAGTAACTTTTGGATTGTGGCAAGAGATGAAAAAAGAGATTATTAGTCAGGATTTAGAGGACATATTTGACTTAGAGACAGAATTGTTTCCCTGCCTGGTCGACATGAGATTCAAAGGCGTACGCGTTGATGTAGACAAAGCTCATGCAATGAAAACAGAATTTAAAAAAGCAGAACAAGAATTATTAAATAAAATAAAAGGAGAAACAAATATTGACACACAGATATGGGCTGCAAGATCTATTGCAAATGTATTTGATATGTTAAGACTAGAGTATCCACGTACAGAAAAAACAGAAGCACCATCATTTACTAAAAATTTTTTACAAGAACATAAACATCCTGTTGTTAATATGATTGCACAAGCAAGAGAGATAAACAAAGCACACACAACTTTTATAGATTCTATTCTTAGATACGAACACAAAGGTAGAATACATGCTGAAATTAATCAGCTTAGATCACAAACCGGGGGCACGGTGACTGGTAGGTTTTCCTACCAGAATCCTAACCTTCAACAGATTCCTGCAAGAAACAAAGATTTAGGACCAAAGATTAGATCATTATTTATTCCTGAAGAAGGTTGTAAGTGGGGAGTATTTGATTATTCACAACAAGAACCAAGATTAGTAGTACACTATGCATCATTATATAAGCTACCATCCGTCTATGATGTAATTGATGCATACAACACCGACTCAAACGCAGACTTTCACCAAACAGTAGCAGACATGGCTCAGATACCACGTTCACAAGCAAAGACAATTAACCTTGGACTATTCTACGGAATGGGTAAGGCTAAACTTCAAGCAGAATTAGGTGTTACTAAAGAAAAAGCTGCAGAATTATTTAACACCTATCACAGTAGAGTACCGTTTGTTAAACAGTTAATGGAGAAAGCTTCTAACAGGGCACAGGACAGAGGACAGATAAGAACTTTACTAGGTCGACTATGCAGGTTTCATTTATGGGAGCCAAATCAATTTGGTATGCATAAAGCATTGCCTCACGAAGAAGCACTCAGGGAACATGGACCAGGGATTAGAAGAGCTTACACCTACAAATCATTAAATAAATTAATTCAAGGTAGTGCCGCTGATATGACAAAGAAATCCATGCTAGAATTATACAAGGAAGGAATAATACCACACATACAAATTCATGACGAACTTGATCTGTCAATTGAAAATGACGCACAGGCTAAAAAAATTATTGAGATTATGGAGCAGGCTGTTACACTCGAAGTCCCAAATAAAGTCGACTACGAATCAGGTGACAATTGGGGGGAGATAAATGACTGATGGCTTATTTAAATGCAAACATACCCGTAATAGAATGTTACGTTCGAGGTAACTATCTTAGAGATCAACGAGATTCTCACGACAAATATTTTACTTGCACTATTTTTGGTTTTAGTTCTATACCAAATTGTGTGCCATTGTTTCATTTTATGATGGAAGATGGTGGTCTATGGTGGCGAGCACCTATTTCAGCCTTTTGTAAAAAACCTAACGTTAAAGAATTACCATTAGATGAACTTATGATGTGGGATTCTTTTAGCTACAACGTGGCTGTTACAACTTTTTATGAACTAGCTGGTTGTAAAATGAAATACATATCAAGAAGAAAAAAATATAGGGAAGGAACATACTTGTTTACAATTGATTGGTGTGGTGGAGACTTCAATGAATTAAATTTTGGTTATTCAGAAAAACCTGATCAACATAAATGTGGACACGTGATAGAACTAGATGATGGAAACTACGCAATACAGCCTAATAACAGGCTAAAAGTATTTGATCCATCAATGGGTAATGACCCATCAAAAAACTTGATAAATAGGCTAGTAACTAGTAAAACATGGTCTGTTGAAAAAACATCTAAGTGGATAACTGACGAACATGAAGAGGGTAGTTATGATTATCAACTTAGGGAACTGGAGGAAAAAAATGATTAAACAATACAAAGACAAATTTATGGTATGGCAACTACATAACAGAAGAGAGATTATCTGTTTTGTTGTTGGATTTGTAGCAGGCTCTTTGATATTCTAACCACGAGGAGGGTCTATGAGTTTTTTAAAAACATTATGGATCAAATTTAAGGTTCGTTTACTTCAAAGTTACTTTGAAATGAGTGGCACTTTAAAGAAGAAGAAAAAAGATAACAATGATTGATAAACTTTTATTAAAATTTTTTGGTGGAATAGACTGGATATCAGAACAAATAAATAAATTATTTGCACCTAGATGTAAATGCAAAAAAAATTCTAAAAGAACTTATAAAAAAGAAAAAGATCATGGCACAGATATAAGTTTTGAAAACGAGGTAAACAATGGCAAAAGATAAACCACTTTCTATCTCAGACGAAGCACGTGTACAGATGCCGATGAAAACGGTTGCCAGTTTGATCTGTATGGTCGCAATTGGCACCTGGGCTTACTTCGGTATCATTGAGACTCAAAACAAATTGAGCACGCAAGTAGAATTAATGTCTAAAGATTTAACTGAGAACACAGAGTTTAGAATCAAATGGCCACGGGGCCAACTTGGTTCGCTTCCTGCAGATTCCGAGCAATTTATGATGATCGAGGATTTATACAAGACCACGGATAAGTTGAACAAGCATATCGAGTCAATGGCTTTGAATAAAGTTAATATAGAATTTTTAAGAAAACAAATGGATAAAGTTTTAGAAGATATAGAAAAACTTAAAGACCAAGCAAGAGATATGCATTATAAAAATGGTAATGGAGGTCAACAATGATAGAATCTGTTGTAGCCCTACTTATGTTTGTAAACGCAGAAATTAAAGAAGCCCGTTTACAGGTTGATGGTATGGCAATGTGTTTACGTGGAAAACGTGAAGCTGAAAGGACCTATTCTGAATCAGTAACTTACAAATGTTGGAAAGGTAAGGCTGAATTAGAGGATAATATTGATGGGTCTAAGTCAATTAAAAAATTAATCATTGAATAAAAAAGCATACGCATTTTTTCTTAAAAAGAATAGGCCTAGAAATAGGGTAGCACAAGAATTAAGTGATGGACGTTATCACCAACGTGTGATAAAAAACAAGAAAGCATATGACAGAAAAAAATATAAGATGGACAGCTGAGATAGTGACTGGGCAATGCCCAACTTGTGAAGAAATTACATCTTTAGTAGGAATTACTAAAGAATTTTATAGATGTATGACATGTGGTGCAGATTGCAAGCAGCACGTGAATGGTAAAATATCTTATTTACCAGTAATACATCCATCTGATGGCACAAAACCATATGTTAGAGACTGGTAATGGCTAAAGCTAAGGGTTTATATGCTAAAGTAGCACACGTACCTACTCAAAAAGGTAGCTCCCAGGGACGTTATCCCAATACTTCAACTATGAATAAACATAAACGTAGGCAACGTGGAAAAAAATATCGGGGCCAAGGAAGATAGCACTTGACAAGAATCCTATAAAATACTATATATACAAAAAGAAAGGAAACATATGCGATATAAATACAAAGTAAGAGAATTGACTCCAGTAAAAGACGACATTGTAAATGTTGGAGAAACAAAAGAAATGGAAGCAATGTCTCTTAAAAAACTAAGACGTAAATTAGATCCTAAAAAGGAATACTTTATAGAGTACAGAAACAAGAAAAATAATCATGTATCTGCAACCATATCAGGAATAGAGGGTTAATATGATAGATAAACTTATTGAGAGAAATAATAAAGCTTTTGAAGAAACAAAAGAAAAACTAGATAAACTTCTTGCTCTTGAAACAACCACACCTGAAAAATATCGGAGTGGATTATATGAAAAAATAGAGAAAGTTGTTGATGCACTATCTGTATTTCATCGGAGAGGAGGATATTATGAGTTTAAGAAAAGTAACGATAACAAGCAAGAACATAACTCCTAAACAATGGTCTGTTCTTATGTTAGAATTAAATATGATTGCACAGCAATGGAAACCTTACGCAAAGTTAGAGCTACAGGGAACAGGGCTCAAGAAAATATTAAATTTAGGAACTAAAAAATATGATGCAAAAGATTGATGAAGTTGCAAATATGTGGAACAAAACCAAAGACCCTCATTACAAAGATCTTTGGTATAAATTAGTAAAGGAGTTTGCAAATGGACCTCATAATATTAACAGACGGGTTGTATCATTTGATTCCCGTCCAAAAAGAATTATTCAAGGACATAACTTTGATAAAAAATCATGGGTTAACTTGCTTTGATTTGTGTGATATTTTAAGATTAAAGTTAACAGAATATTCTGATACTTTAAATGGGTACATAATGAAAGATGGCAGTGGAGATTTTATTGGCTGTATTTGTAAGTAGTATACCTATACTTCTTGCTGTTGTTTTGTTGTTGCTTTGGAATAAAGAAAAGAACTGAAAAGGACCGGCGTCCAAATAATGCCTCGCGCTATTCCCTGTACGTCAAGCTGTGACCCGAAAGGGTAGCCTCGGAGCCTTTGCTCTCATAGGAGTACGTGCACGGAAACTATGAGGGTTAATATGAATAATAAATTAAGTAGAAGCTGCGGGTACACAAGTAAACCTTATATAAATTTGTTCTTTATTAACTTCAGCTCTGCCAATCTCTTTCATTTTTTTAAGAGATAGTTCATATCCTGCTTCAAAACAATCATACATATCTTTATATTCGACAGGCCATTGATAGGGCTGCAAACATGTACCTTGAACGTAACTACACATAATTAAAGTTAATAATATTTTCATTGACACCTATTGTAATTAATGAGATAAATCCCATATGATTAATATAATAAGAAAGGAGTATAACATTTATGACTGATATAACAAAATATAAAAATGTGTCGTTGTCACATAAGACCTATGATGCAATTGATGTATTAAGAAAAAAGATAGTTCCAAATACTATACTAAGTAGATCACAAACTATAAATATTTTAGTGAATGAGAAAGTGAGGAAGTTAAATGGAAAAATCAAAAAAGAAGACTAAAGTAATTTGTCCAAGTTGTAAGGGCAATGGGTATGTAAGAATACCATATAAACTAGCGAAAGAAGAAGTCACGGCCCAATGTGGTGTCTGTGATTCGGAAGGAGAAATATATGCGGAACAGCGTGATGATTTGTATATTGATTCTGATGGCATCCACAGGTTGCAGTAAGTATAATTTTGATGGATTTGATCCAACAACTACAACTGTAAAATGGATGATAAAAGGAGCAAAGAATGAGTGATGGTATACCAAATGATCTAGAAGATAAGATAGAATATTTTAGAAATCAAAATAATTTTTTAAAAGAAAAAATTGTTCAGCTAACTAAAAAATATCAAAATTTAGAACATGAGTACGACAGAGTGGTGGAAGAGAATGATAATCTTAAAACTATGTTAGGAAGAACGGGAGCTCCAGTAGATGCAGGAAAGTAAGATTGCATACATCGCCGGACTCTTTGATGGTGAGGGTAGTGTATATTTTGCACGAAGACCAGAAAAGAAAAAGAAACACAAAGGCAAAGGTTATCGTATTGCTAATGCACAACGTATTAGTATGGAGATTACTATGACAGATGAGTCTGTAATCAGATGGGTCCATGAAGTATTGGGATGCGGAACGGTAGTACCTAAACCTAGAAAAGGTTTACGTAAAGATGGCACTAAGTATCTAATGCAGTATAAATGGCGTTGCACATTTAGAGACGCGTATTACGTGTGTCTCTTATTATTTCCCTACGCCCACACTAAACTAAAAAAAATACAACAGATTATAGAACATTACGCTAATAAAACAAAAGACAATGTCGTTGATCTAGAGTATTATAAACTAACAAAAAAAGGATAATATGAAGTCAGAAGTAACAACACACGAACAGAACGTACAATACGGAGTCTTACAATGGGGTCCATGCATAGTACACCTAAGAATCTCAGAAGCTTTTCACGAAAAGCTTTTAACAGAAGCAGCTGAATCTAGAAAAGCTAACTTAGATTTTAGAAATAGATTGGCTGGAATTATTAAAGAAGAATACTCTTATAAAGATAGAGAAATGTTTCTACCAGAAATATCTCAGTGTCTTGGAGTATACGACCAAGCTTATCAGAAATGGAAGAACGAACCTTATCCTGTTCAACCAGAATATCTTTTAACTTCTATGTGGGTAAACTACATGAAGAAGAATGAATTCAATCCACCACACGATCATTCTGATTGGTTATCATTTGTTATATTTTTAGATGTACCAGATGAAATACACAAGGAACAAGCAACTTTCCAAGGTCAATCCGGTGGACCAGGACATTTATCTTTTGTTTATGGTGAAGGTAATAGACAAGCTATAACTTATCAATCCGTTAAACCTAAAAATAGGGATATGTTTATATTTCCTGCATGGATAAAACATTGGGTTGCACCATTCTATTCAGATGTAACTAGAATATCTGTGTCTGGCAACATTACTAACTCAATAGATTTAAACCAATTTAATAAAAATAAAAATGAAAAAAAAGACATTGTTAAGCCTGCCTCCGTTACAACAAGACCTGATTAAGGCAACGTTGGGCAATCCTAAATGGGATTCTTTGGTAGAAAATATTATTAAAAGAAAAATTAAAGATAAAAAAAATAAGATAAGAAAGAAAAATGACAAATAAGTCTAGAGACAAAGGTCGAAAATGGGACGGAAAATCAAGGGTTTCCAACGATTTGTATAGAAAAAATTATAATAAAATTTTTCAAAAAAAATCTCAACCTGATCCTTTTAAGATAGAGGTTAAGGAAGATAAAAAGCCCAGTAAAAAAGAATTAAAAGAACTAGATGATCGGAATGGGTTTTAATGAAACTTATAAAACACCCGGACACTTTTTTAAGAGGACCTACAGAAGAAATTAATTTTCCTTTGAGTGATGAAAATAAAATTATTATAAAAAATATGATTAATTTAATGTATCATGCTAAGGGGATTGGACTTGCTGCTAATCAAGCAGGATATAATAGAAGAATCTTTGTTATGGATGTAAGTAATGAAAAGGATAATCCGCAAGTGTTCATTAACCCAGTTATCACTGCTAAAAATAATATTAAGATGAAAGATATGGAAGGTTGTCTGTCTTGTCCTGGTGATGAGGTTAGGGTAAGTCGGTCTATCTCTGTTAATTTAGAATGGCTATGTGAGCATGGTGAAAAACAGCATAAAACATTTTATCATTTACCTAGTCGAGTTGTTCAACATGAAATGGACCATTTAAACGGAAAGTTAATTATAGATGAAAAGAATAAATAAATTTAAGTATCCTAAATCAATGCGATCATTGATTGATGGTAAGAGACACTATGACATTGGTGACGATAAGTTGCCTAGTGTTACGACGATATTATCCGCGACTCAGTCGGAAGAGAAACGAAAGTCTCTTGCTGATTGGAAGGCGAGAATGGGTCCAGAGTTTGCTGATCGGGTCAGAGATATAGCAGCGATGCGTGGTACAGCCATGCACAGGTATCTAGAGGCCTTTATTGACGGCACAGGGCACAAGGACCTAACAAGCATTGGCCGGGAAGCAGAAGGTATGGCTAAACGTATTATAGAATCAGGGCTCGGGGAACTTGATGAGGTATGGGGACAAGAAGTAACCTTATACTATCCTGGGTTGTATGCTGGTGCTACCGATATTGTAGGCGTGTATGAAGGACAGCCAGCCATAATAGATTTTAAACAAACCAATAAACCAAAGAAGCGTGAATGGATTTCTGATTACTTCTGTCAGCTGGGGGCATATTGCATGGCCCATAACTATGTCTATGGTACAAAGATACAATCTGGAATTATTCTAATGTGTAGTAAAGATCTTCTTTTTCAGAAGTTTGAAGTATCTGGACGTGAATTCGTACGTCACCAACACGACTTCTTGCGCAAGATAGACCAATATTACCAAAATGTACCAGAGAATAAACAAGCTCAAGGTACAAAAAATGATGAAAAAATATAGTAAATTAGCCATTAATTGGCGTTTTAAACAATTGTATACCTTTTTTCTATGAAAAAATTTTTTTTATTTTTTTTATTTTTAAAAGTGAGGTACAATTGGTACAANTCAAATTATTGTTGTATACCAACACTTATTCGTTCATTTTTGTACCAAGACCCTCATATTTCATTTGGTACAATTGGTACAAAAGTATCAAAAAGCAAGCAATACCAACGATTTAAGGGGTATATACTTAGAATTTTTTATTATGTATTTTTATTTTATAAATCTAAGAGTATACATAGGTCATGACCAGAAATAAGAAATCAAAATTTAAACATGTTAAGATCGGTTCGAAGCGTTATTATTTTTACCGCATCGAGTGGGTTGACATAACGGGCGATGCAGGCCATGCATCAGCAGAAGAATTTGATAAATTCGAATGCAGCAAAATGATAACACATGCATACATATACAAAAGAACTTCCAAATTCGTTTGGACGTTTGCTTCATATGAAGAAAAAGATGTTTCATTTTCTGATAGAAATATATTTCCTGTTGGTTGTATTGTTAAAATGACTAAATTACTTGTCTGAGTTATTCTCAATAAGTTTTTTAGAAGAGATTCCCTCAATTCGTTCTGCTTGAAGTGCCTTTAATCTCTTAATTTCATCTAGTTTTTCTGATTTAGATAGGTCGCTTAGATTGCCATGTAAATGAGTCTCAATAAATTGTCCTGTTGCTTTACCTATAAGATTTTCAAAGCCAAGACATTTCTCTGCTTTGCCCTCATCTTCTAGTTTTTTAGATAGCTTTTGTTGTCTCAATACATAATTATTTTTAGTAACCGTATAGGATCTATTAACTTCGTTAGTCTTATAACGTAAGTATTTAATAACTTTAGGATTGTCCATTAGTTCGGACCCTTCAACTCTAGCTCTTTTGGGGCTATACCCAGCCGCTAATGCCGCGTCGGTAAACGTAGTTCTGCCCTGGTTATACACCAAATAGTCTGCAAACCTTCGCTGCATTTCAGTTAACACATCCGCTGGATGTGCCTTCTTTTTGACAACTTCTTGACTCATACTTGCAATATATAATATATGGGATATAAAACAACCCTAGAAATATGATAGACGGAAAGACATTTAGAGTAGTATTAGATAAGTTTTTGATTTCACCAGTTGCGCAAGGTGCAAGAGTTCAGATCGAATTACCTAATGGTAAATTTCTTGATTTGCATAGTGTAAAATTACTTGAAAATAAATTAATTGGTAGTAAAGAATCTCATCGATTGGTTTTAAAAACAAAAGAACCAACCACAACAATGGGAAAAATCATAGGCAAACTTTAGTTGAGGTTACCTTGGTAAAACCTGAAACTAAATTTTGGAATGAGCTTAAAAGAAATACAAATAAAATTATCTGGACAAGGCTTGAGAATAAAGCTTTATTTGGCACTCCTGATCTATTGGGTTACGCTCCTTCTGGCAACTTTTTCACCACTGAATTAAAGGTAGCAAAAGGTAATCGAATTACCTTTTCTCCCCATCAAATTAGCTTTCATGTGAAACATAATTTGAATACATTTATTCTTGTTGCTTGTACCCCGGATAAGGGGAAGGTTCGCTTGTACCCTGGTCATCGGATCCTGGAGCTTGTGAACTCTGGCTTGAAGCTTGAGCCTTTGAGGGAAGGCTTGAAGGCTTGCTGCCTGAAGCTTGAGAGCTTGTGAGCTTGGACGCTTGTAGCTTGCGCTCTTGTTCCCTCCTGAACTTCCTTAACTCTGCATAATATTTCGGTGATCTAAAAACCATAACTAGTGTTTTGGATAAGCTACATTTCTAACAGATCTATCCCAGCATTGTCTACAACTTTTGCATTCGTTCCCTTGTTCCTGGGCCGGGCAGCTTTTATTGTCCTGAACCACGGTGCTGGTCCATGGCCAGAAGCTCACGGGCCCCTGGTCAATCATGTGTGAAGACATTCTAATAATTAGATTACGCGGGACTTCGTTTACCTTAACACGCTTCAGGATCTGGGCTTCGCGCGTTGGCATCCAGTGCTGTGTCCCCGGCGTCGCTCTGCATATTCTAAAAATATTTTGCAAGTGCTCCAGGCTCTGCAGGTCCCCGCTGTCATGCCACCTGAAGAACTTATGCGGCTTGATCAATGTTACCATTGCTTCTACCCAGCGTGGTCCGGTGATCGCTTGCAGCCTACGCTGCAGGGCGTCCTGGACGTTCCTGAACCTGTAACGGCCCTTCAATGCATAACAGCCAGCGCAGACGCTGCCAGGTATCTTGACCAACTTGGCCCCGGTGATACACGCCGCGGCAGGTAAATTGTACGCCGGTCCAGGCATCTTCGATGGCTTCGACAGCCCGCCGGTTATTTTATTTGCTTCTTTTTTTAACATGTTTTTCTCTCCTATAAATTCCTATAACAGGATATAATTTTCTTGTCAAGCTTGAGGCTTGGGCCCTGCAGCTTGTGGCTTGTGCATTATAACCATTGTCCCTGAGCCAGCGCTCATGGTTCACTAGTATCTTCAGGCTTTGCACGCCGGGTTGTCTACTCATCTTCAAAGATCCCGAAGTATGGCAATGGCTGCACGCCATCCTCTTTTATTTTTTTTAACAGAATTTTTTCTGCCTGGTCCTCGTCCTGTGCTTCTATAACCAGGCCATCAAAGGGCTGCAGCTCATGCTGCATCCCTTCAAAGTCCATTTGTATTTTAAATTTTGGCATCAGTCCAACAGCACCATGTAAGCCTTAGCATTATTCTTCATGAACCAATCAAGAAGATTACGCATCTTTTGCCAGTGCTTACTTTCACCAGTTCCAAGAGTCCTGTCTTCTAATGTTGCCATCATCTCATGCATGAATATCTCATCATGTTTCTTTGCCTCTTCTTTTGTTAACATAACAGCTTCACCATTGAACCTGTTCTTACGCTCTTCTGTTTTTTCTTTTTTCATTTTTTATCCTTCCGTATTTAAATCCCATTATATCCCAGAGCTTGGGACCTGTCAAGCTTGAAGCTTGAAGCTTGAAGCTTGGGACCCGGTTCATGGGGAGCCCGGGCGGGCCCACCCAAAAAAAAAATAGGACCGGGCGCTCTTCCCACCAGCAATTGTATACATTGCGGCAGTAATAGCGCCAGGTCCATTCCTAACAGATTGGAATTAGTTTGATTTCTTTGCTTTGCCACCCTGAACCATGATGTTATCTCCGTCGAACCCTGCTTTGCTTAGCAAGTTTCCTATTTGTGAGATCATCTTAACTTCAGCGTGTTTCTCGTGTTTGTCTTTGTATTTGATATATTCCTTGTTNNTNATNACAGGCTCAAACTTGGTATAATAAAACAAAGTCCCTCTGTCGTAACCATCTTTGACTTTAGTATGTTTTTGAGTTGATACATGCCATTGATCATTTTTAAAGATATAAATATATTCTATAAATACATCTCCTTTCATTGCATCCATGTACATCCACTCATCTCTGTACTCTTTGGCTGGGTCTTCTTTCCTGTCCCAGTCTCTAGAATAAAAACTACACTCCTCAATGGTATCTCCCAGGTAGCTGGCATCTCCATAATTAAATAATAGTGATGCAAACTCAAGATTGTCCCAATGATCAACCAGGCATTTTCCAACGCCATATGGATAACCATCAGAGTGAACGTATATTACTTTCACTTTTTTAGTCTTCGGGTCTTCTATTGCTATATGACTTCTTGTTGACATAATTGTTTTTCCTTTCTGTTGTTATCTTATATTATCCTAGACCATTTGTCAAGCTTGCGGCTTGTCACCTAATCCCAGATCCAACCGGTGTGGCGCCCTTGCGATCAAGTTCTCACCAATTGGATCAGGGATCAGTGCTTGGCAACTGGCTCGAAACCTATTGCCAAACGCATGTCCCACTAGTTTAGAATGGTTCTAATCTAATTCAATAATTTTATCCTTTCTGTTCTGCAACTTGCAGTTGCGTTTTTATACTGCCAACTGCAAGTATGCTTAAATGTTATATTTAAGTTTTTATAAATAAATATATATCCCATATAATACTTGACAATCCCAAAGTCAAGTGTTAATTTTAAATTAATGCAAATAAAAAAAATAAAACAGAAAGGAAAAACATTATGGGCAGAATAAGACTAAACCAAGAGTATCGGAACAAAATCGCAAATCGTATGCGAGTACACCTTGAGCAAGAAGATACTATTGAAAAACAAAACTATGACAATTTGAAAGGACAACAAATTGACATAAATGACAATGCTTGGAAAGTTGCAGAAAAAATTGTTAGACGACATTATACTTTAGATGATGTTGCAAAAGCACAATATCTGCAAAACAAGTTTGAAAATGTTGACACTATTGCAAAAGATAGTTGTTTCCATTTTCATTATCTTGGAACTAAAGAAGATAGGGATTATGACAATAATCCTATTACAAAAGAGGCAACCATTGAAAAACATTTTGACTTTCGTTTAAATGGCGACCTTGATACTGACAACAATTCTTCTTATAGTCGTGATGATAGAGGTTATGGCTATGCTTTGTTTCGTGATGAACTAAAAGCACAGGAAGATTGCAACCCAGATATTTTGATTGAACAAGAGGGTAAGGATAGCAACCCACATAAAACAAAATATGTTGACAACAATAATAAATATCTTGGCGACGACGACAAAGGTTATGGCAAAGAGTGGAATGAAAAATATCAATTAGATTTAATTGGTAGAAATTATTGTCGTGACCGGTCAATAGCTTGTAGTGAACAAGAGTTTATGATGTTGCAAGATTGGAAAAAACAAAAAGAAAAATTTGTAATTTCTCATCATAAGTGGATTAAATCTATTTTAGATCAAATGAAAGAAATTAAAGTTGGTCTAAAAGGTTATAAATATCTTGACGAGGCGATTGAGTTAGCTACTGAACTTGGATTAAATATTTCTGACGCAGAAATAATTAGAACAAACTCAACTGGTCTAACAATCTACAATCCTAAAAATCTGGCAGACAGAATAAAAGGAATGAAGAACAAGAAAGAAAAAACAAGAGCAGAAAAAATAGCCGAGAGATTGTTGTATGAGAAACAATCTCAAGTTGTAAATTAAAGACTTGACAATATCTGGGATTTAATATAAAATCCCAGATATAACAGAAAGGAAAAAATGACAAATAAAATAGATCTTAATAACATACCAGAAAATTTTGTTATTACTTATTATGCAAGTAAGCATAAAAAAATAATCACTAGAAATGGAAGTTGGACAAAGCCGACAGATATTATGACTACTGGCAAGGCATTCATTTCTAAAAATGGAGTTGTTTGTTTTATCTACTGGGACAATGACGCAGAACCAGATGAAAAGGGCAACCAATGGAGAATGGCAAAAAATCCAATGACAATAAAAGCAACTCAAACAATAGAGGGATAAATGATATACTTTGTAATAAGAAAATATAAATCAAACTATTCTGAAAATTACAGAATAGAAAAACACACAGATAATTTAGACGAGGCAAACAAATTTTTGTCTGCATTATCTTTATTAGAACAAGATGAGTATGTTAGTTTTTTTATTTCTGCTCATCAATTTGAAGAGCCACTTGTTTTAGATAGTGAGGTGGCATAAATGATAGATTACAATTTAGCCCTATATATTGGTATAGGGCTAATTGTTTTTGGTTTTGTTTTATTTTTAATTTCAGCACATTTTGAAAGACAAGCAGAAATAAAACTTTTTAAACTGAAACAATTAGAAAAATCTTTTAGAAAGGCAAAAGAAAATGACAATAACCGAACTTGAAAAAGAAATAATCAAAGCAATTAAAATAGAAAGTAAAATACCTTTAGCAAGTGAACAACCTTATAAGGACTTAATGAAGTTTGTAAAAAAACTTTTTAAGGAATATAAAAATGAGTAATTATAATTGGTGTCATAATCCAAGTTGTCATACAATTCAAACGCAATCGAGGATTCGAGGTTCTGGCGATAATAAAGTTTTAAGAACTATGAAAATAAAAGTTGGCAGATATAATTGGAATAGAGACAACACTCCGAATATTTGGGATTACTTCTGTAATCAAAATTGTTTATTTACTTTCTTAAATAAGTTTTGCGTTGAGATTGCTAACACTTATTCAGTTAAGCAACCAAGTGAAACACCGATTAAAGTTAAAAAATATAAAGAGGAAAGATATAGATACAGATATGATAGTGTGAATGGACAAGAACGAGTACCATATCAAGCAACAAGAACTGAAATAGAAAGTGCAAACAATGAATAAATAACTAACCTATAAAATCCCAGACTATGTCAATAGACATAGTGTTCATTTTGGGTCGCCCTCCCACAATATCCTATGCAAAAACTGCATAGCTCAAGTCACTATGGGGAGCGCGGGCGGGCCCACCCCAGTCATAGAGGTACCAGGACCAGGCAGCAATTCAAAAGCAAAACAAAGACCCAACACCCCCTAAAACAAAAAGGGGTCCCAAGTCTACCCTTTANTGTCTAATTCAGACGATTAGTGTATAACTTTTGAAAACATATTTAAGATATGCAAGACACAGAAAATATTACAAAAAATTTGGAGGGATTGACCCCAGAAGAAAGCGCTAAATTAATAGAACTTGAAAGAAGCGTAGCATTAGATGAAGCTCGTCCAAATATTACAAAAAATTTTTTAAGTTTTGTAAAGTACGTTTGGCCCGAGTTTATAGAAGGATCCCATCATAAAATTATTAATAAAAAATTTAATGATCTCGCTAACGGGAAAATTAAACGATTAATCATTAACATGCCGCCAAGACATACGAAGTCGGAGTTTGCCTCATACTTACTCCCGGCATGGATGGTTGGCCTCGATCCCCGGTT
>FUFK010044181.1_pt1 | contig 20726 bp, 23 predicted proteins | sample 1021851 | NCBI WGS metagenome assembly FUFK01 (sample SAMEA51879418, study PRJEB19060) | metagenome
TTAGAACATGAAGAATATGAAAAACAAAAAGAACAAGCACAAAGATCTAGTGCTTTACGAGGTAAAAAGAGGTAATATAGAGAAAATGTTTTGATTTTTATAGCAAGTGGCTAATTATAATGTTGATATTAGTATTGCAATAAAAAATACTAATAAATTAACTGCTTTTAATAAACAATTAGAAAAAACTCAGGAAGTAGCAAAACGAGCTAGAAAAGGTTTAGGGGAAATAGGTCAAACTGCTCAAAGTAATATTGCAACCTTAAATAATTTATCTGCTGCTCTATCTAAGGCACAAAAAGAATTTAAAGATACTGTTTTAGGAACAAAAGCTAGTGTTTTAGCTGCTAGAGATTTAGCTACAGCAGAAAGAATGGTTAATAAAGAACTTAAAGAAAGAACTGCTTTAATGAATAAATTTAGATTTCAAGGTGGTGCAAGTGCATTTAAAAGTTTTAGTCAAAGAGCAGATCAAATAACTTCTCCAAATGTTTTAACTAATGCACAACAAAAGTCTATTGATAGACAAAATAGAAAACGAGGCATAACTCCTACACCATTTGGTCCACAACAATTTATTGGTCCATTACCAATGCAAGGTCCAATGTTTGGTCCTATGCAAGGTCCAATGCCAATGATGACAGTAAATAATAATCCAAGAATTTTAAGAAATCTTGCTGCAAGTCAAGCTGGTAGGGGTGGCACTGGTTTTGGAGGGTTTAGTGAATCTATAAGAGGTGGTGGATTTTTTCCTGCTAAAAAATTAGATGCAGTAACAAAATCAATAAATAGATATGCGAAAAAAATTGAAAAATCTACTGCTCGAATGGCTACGCATTTACAATCAAGAGGCATAGTTCCTAATGCAACAGCTTATGCAAGTCCGATAGGTCCACAACCTGGAAGACCTTCTTTGGGAGGATTTTTTAATCGAATGGGATTTGGTAATAGAGCCAATCCTCAAGGACCATTTGCAAATAGTCGAGGCAGACAAGGAAGAATATCAGGTGCTGCTAGTAATGCTCTTATTGGTGGTGGTTTCCCTCTGTTATTTGGTCAAGGTGCTTTAGGTGCTGCTGGTGGTGGTATTGGTGGTGCTTTGGGTGGTGCTTTAGGTGGAGGATTTGGTTTTGGTTTATCTATTGCTGGTACTGCACTTTCTACCAGAATACAAGAAACTATTGATTTTAGAAAAGCAGTTGATAAATTAAATGTTTCTATTCAAGCAACAGGTGGCACATCAACATTTACTGCAAAACAAGTGGCTGAATTTGCTAGATCTCTTGGAATGACCAAAGATGAAGCACTTGAAGCATTAAAAGCATTTAAACAATTTGAAGCATCTGCAAGGATTACTTTATTAAAAACATTTGGATCAGAAGGAACTTTTGATATTTTTGCTGGATTAAAAGATAATGCTTCAATTATTAGTGCATTACCTGGATTATCAAAAGAACTTGGTATAAATCAAGCTATTAGTGCTTTGGAAACTTTAAAAAGTAAAGATGCTACTGCTACTCAAGATCAATTATTAGGAAATATTATTAGTAAGAACAAAGAAATAATAAAACAAGAAAGCAAAAAAGTTGGTTTTTTTGAAAAACTTAATCCCTTTAGAGGTAAATTTAAACTTAATGATCCATCTAAAGGAATACTAGGTGGTGGTGGATTTATGACAGTAGAAGAATTAGAAGAATTTAAAGCTAAAAATGCAGGTGCAGAATTTGATTCTCTTATAGTACAAGCGAAAGAAAGATTAAGATTACAAAGACAATTTAATGAAGAATTAGAAAGACAAGCAATTATAAAAGCTCCTGTTGATGAATTAAATAGATTATTAGATCCTCTAACACAAATAGATCAATTAGGAAAAAGTATTGGTGATAGTTTTTCTGAATCATTTAAGGGTCTCATAAAAGGTTCAATGACTGCACAAGAAGCATTAAGAAATCTCTTTCAACGTACAGCAGATCATTTTTTAGATATGGCTGCGCAAATATTAGCAGCACAAATAAGATCAGGTATTTTTGGTTTATTTAGTAGTTTTTTAAATCCTACTTTTGGTACTGGTATGGGTAGCAATCCTGCTGGTATGCGTCAACAAGGAGTCGGAGTTACTGCAAACCGATTAAATAGACACGTTGTTGGTCATTCAAGTATTCAACCAAAAGCTAATGGTGGTTCTGTAATGGCAGGGAGCAGTTATCTTGTAGGGGAACGAGGACCAGAATTGTTTAGTCCAGGTGTATCAGGAATGATTACACCTAACGAAATGCTTGGTGGCTCAACAAATATCGTAGTAAATGTAGATGCTTCTGGTTCGTCTGTACAAAGTGAAGGTGATGGTCAGCAATTTGGCGAGGCTCTAGCTACTGCAATACAATTAGAAATAGTAAAACAAAAACGTAGTGGAGGTTTACTTGCATAATGGCTAATTTTGATAACGATGTAAATATAAAACCCACTTATGGAGTTCAGAAGAGATCATCACCAAGAAATGTTGAAGTACAGTTTGGAGATGGTTATATCTCAAGAAATGTTTTTGGTTTAAATCAAAATCCTAAAGTATATCAACTTACTTTTGAAGTTTCTGAAACAGATGCAGACATCATAGAAACATTTTTAGATACTAGAGCAAAAAATAGTGATAGCTTTACTTTTACACCACCAGGGCAAAGTTCTTCATCACAGTTTTTTTGTAGATCTTGGAATAAATCTATGCCTTATATAAATAGGGCTAGAATACAAGCAACATTTGAGGAGGTATTTCAGCCATGACGATACCAGTTGAGCAGTTACAAAAATTAGATAGCATAACAATTATTGAATTATTTGAATTGCAAATTTTTGCACCTATTCATTATGCAACAGGATTACCTGTACCTCCTCCATACAGATTTCATAATGGTACAAACGAAATAAATACAGATATCATTTGGAAAGGTAATTCATACACAGCTATTGCTTGCCAAGCTGAAGGATTTGAGACAGGTGATAATACAGTAATGGCAAGACCTACAATGACCTTTGCTAATACTGCTAGTTCATTTACTGCGATATTAGAGCTTGTTAATGCTCAAACACCATTTAATGATTTACAAAAAGCACAAATTTTAAGAATAAGAACAATGGCTCAATTTATTGATGATGCTAATTTTGCTCCTATCGGTGGCAACCCTGCTACAAATCCTTATGGAACACCAGATACATCAAAAGAATTAGAACAGCAAAAGTTTGAAATTAATAGAAAAATTGTTGAAAACAAAGAAATTTGTAGTTTTGAACTTGTAAATACATTAGATTTTGAGAGTTTACAATTACCAAGAAATCAGATAACAAAAGATAGATTCCCTGCTGTTGGTAGTTTTGTTCTTACATGACTTGGAAAGAAGATGCTAAAAAACATTTTTTAAAGTGCAAACCAGCAGAAGGTTGTGGTTTGTTGGTAGAAAGAGGTGGCAATGAATTTTTTTATCCCTGTAAAAATATTGCCTCTCATGTTCAAGAGGATATTACCTTTGCTATTGACCCTTTAGATTTTGCAGCTTGTGAAGATAGTGGCGCAGATATATTAGCGGTTCTTCATTCTCATGTAGAAGGCAGTGCAGAGCCTTCTGAAGCTGATATAAGTAACTGTAAGATCTATATGATGGATTGGTACATTTATTCGATCCAAGATGATAATTGGCACTTTGAGGAGACAGAATTGTGATTAGAAAAATTAAATTATATGGGCCTTTAAAAAAATTATGTGGTGTAAAAGAGTTTGAAGCTGATGTTTCAAATGTAGATCAAGTATTTAGTTTTATTAAAGTAAATTATCCAGACTGCCAACAACATTTATCAGAAGCTTGTTATAGCATTGTAATGAATGATGTAGATATAACATTTGCAAATTTAATTATAAAGGGAGAAGGAGATATAAAAGTAATACCTCTAATTAGTGGAAACTTGTTTTTTACTTTTTTAGGAACTTTATTTGCTGGTTTTATTAATACTTCACTAACTTCATTGCAAGCATTATATTCTGCTCTTGCTGTTACTGGTTTGCAATTTTTAGCTGATTTACTTGCACCAGTTCCTCCAGAAAGTAGATCAGATCCACAAGTAGAATCTTTCCTTGGCAATCAAAATGCTAACACTACAAAAGCTGGTGGTGCTGCTCCTTTGGTTTTTGGAGAGTGTTTAGTAGGTTCTGTTGTTATCAGTGCTGGTGCTGATACAGTACAAGTAGCTGATAGTACATAAATTATGGCTAGAGAAATCACCAATATAAATAATTTTAATTTACAAGAGGATTTACCAAACGATTTTTTAAAAGCTGTACAGTTTTTTACTCTTTTAGATTTAGTTTCTGATGGAGCAGAAATTGAAGGTTTTGCTACACCATCTAAAAACAGTACCTCTTTACCAAGCACTCTTTTATCTCCAAGCACATCAACTGATCCTCAAATACTTGCTGCTGAAAGAACATATATACAACAAGCACAACAAGACATTTTTTTAGATGGTCGTGTAATTCGTAGTTCTACAGGGGTTGAAAATATACCAAATACATCATTAGCAATTAGAACAGGTACTGATCCACAAGAATTTATGGGAGGTATAAATGAGCTTAGAATTGCTAATCCACCAACAGTTAATTTAACTCCTGACACAGTTCATAATATTGACCCAGCGGGTGTAAATAATTCCACAAATAATGCTGAAGCTAATAAAATAACAGGCACAGTAAATGCTGGATCTGGTGTAAATAACACACCAAGGGCAGTTATTGTAACTTTAAGATGGAATAGTTTAAGACAAATAGGTGCGGATGATGGATCTTCTGTACCGTTAGGTATCCAACCAAATGCTCATTTCACAAACGGTGCATCAGGTAATGTTCATATAAAAATTAGAATGAGAGATAAAAATGGAAACGAAATTCTAAAAAGTGATGGAACTTCGACAAGTATTGAAGATCAAATAAACGGTGTTTCAATTGGTACATATAGTAAAGACTACAGAATAGATATTCCTTTTGATAAATATGTAACTGCAACAGCAAGAAGTAATACTTATCCAATAAGTGTTGATGTTTTAAGATTAGATGCTGAATTTAGAGCAAGTTTTTTAACTGCTGGTGCTAGTCATCCTTTTGCTGATAGCGGTCTAAATATATATGAAGAAGGTGAAAAAAGATTTACAGCATTTACTTTTGCAGGTCTACAAGCTGTTTTACCACAAATTGCAACAATTACAGAGTTTCCTAAATCTGCTTATATTGGTTTTAGATATTCAGCAGAGCAGTTTCCTAATATACCTCAAAGAAAATATTTTATAAGAGGAATTAAAGTTAAAATTCCACACAATTCAACAGTTGAGTTAGCAACTGGCAGACTAACTTTTAGTGGAAGCTTTAACGGTACATTTAAAACCGATAAAGCATGGACAAGCGATCCAGCTTGGATTTTATATGCACTTATAACAGAGGACTATGGTTTACAGATAGATGAGGCTACGATTGATAAAGCTTCTTTTTATGCAGCAAGTGAATATTGTTCTGAACTAATTAATACTCCTGATGGCCAACAAATACCTAGATATTCTTTTAATGGTGTTATTAAGACAAGAAAAAAAGGATTAACTGTTATTAAGGAAGTTGCTGGTGTAATGAGGGCAAGTTTGTACTATAAAAATGGATCTTTAAAAATTGCCTTAGATAAACCAGATACAGTTACTTCATATTTATTTACTAATGCAAATGTTGTAGATGGTGCTTTTAATTATTCTGGAACGGATAAAGATAAGAAATTTACACAAGTCAATGTTTCTTATTTTAATAATGATATACAGGAGTTAGATCAAATATCTGTACGATCTAGTCAATCGTTAATAGATAAGTACGGATTAAATCAAACAAATATACAAGCTTTATATACAACAAACAAATATCAAGCACAGCGTTTTGGAAGATCAATTCTTTATAATTCAAATTTTGAATCAGAGATAGTAACTTTTGAATGTGGTTTAGAAGCAGCTTCTATATTAGAACCTTTAATGGTAATAAAAATTGCTGATAGATTAAAAGAAACTATAAGAGCAAGTGGCAGAATAAATGCAGTTACAAGTTCAACAGAAGTAGTAGTTGATGATAGTACAGAGACAACTGTAGGTATTGCTGGTGATAGTTTTTTAATAATTGATATTAATGGAGGAGTACAAGAAAAAACTATACAATCAGTAAGTGGAAGTACAGTTACATTATCAAGTGCTTTGAGTCCATTACCGCAAGCTGGAACAATTTGGGCTGTTAAAACTGGTAATGTTCAGCATAGAAAATTCAGAATTACAAATATTAAGCAAAAAGATAATTTTGTTTTTTCAATAACAGCGATTGTTTATGACGATAATAAATACACGTTTATTGATGATTTAAGTAATAGTGTTGGTATAGGTAGACCGTCAACAACCTTACTTGATCCATTAGATGCACCAGAAATTCAAGAATTAAAAGAGGAACTTATTGTTGTTAATAGTAGGGCAACCAGTAGAATTGTTCTTAATATTGGACTTGTGAATGGAGCTAAAAAGTATCAAGTAAGTTATAAGTTAAATGGTGGTTCGCCAGTAGTGGAAAATATTTTAACAAATCAATTTATTCTTTTAAACAATAAAGAAGGTGTTTATGATTTTTCTGTAAGATCTATTGATAGTCTTAATAGATTAAGCACGAGTATTGCAGATCAATCACTTACAGCAGTTGGACTATCAGCAGCACCTTCTAATGTTAGTAATTTAAGATTTGAAGAAAGTGGTGATGATTTAATTTTAAAATTTGATCGTTCTACAGATAAAGATGTTTTATTTGGCGGTAAGGTAAAAGTAAAATATGCTCTCACTTCTGATGGAACTGCAACCCCTCAAAATGCAAATTTATTAAGAGAGGTGGATGGTAATTTCGACCAAATTACTATTAATGATTATCAAAGTGGTGAATATTTTGTAACTTTTGTTGATGTAGCAGGTAATGAATCTGTTACACCAACTTCTATTGTTATAAACAGAACAATTACATCAGGTAATAAATTAGCTGCACAAATAAGAGAACATACAAATAATTTTGCTGGATCAAAAGTAAACACAGTATATGACTCTAGTATTAGTGGTTTAAGATTAGAAACTGGTTATACAACTGGAAGCTATACTTTTGCTTCTCATTCCAATAGCATTGATTTAGGAGATTCATTTAGATTACATTTAGAACCACATTTTAAGAAATCTGGTTTTAACACTGCAACTCAATGGGATTCTTTTACAGATAACATAGATGATTGGCCTGAAAGTAATTTCACTGGTTCTGGTACAGTTAATAAAAGTGCTGATCTTATATTCAAAGTTGCTAAAAGCACTACAAGTAGTACAAATATTAGTGCTGTATATACACAATCTGGAACGACTGTAACTATTACAAGTAATACTCATGGAAGATCAGTCGGTGATACTATTATTTTTGATGCAACTTCTGGTGCTGGAGTTGATGGAACGTATGTCATAACTTCTATTTCCACAAATACTTTTACTTTTACATCAGGTACTTCTCAAACAATTACGACTTCAAACTGCACTTTCCAATATTTTGAGACATTTGCAAATACAGATATAATTGCAAGAACTTTATCTTTTAAAATCGATATAGAAAATGCAAGTACTTATGAAAATGTAGATATTGAAGAGCTAGGTGTTGATATAATATTCAGACCAAGAACAGAAAGAAGTATAGATAATTCAAGTGCTACAAACGGAGTTTTAACAAGTTCTGGAAGTGGTGCAACTACAGTTACTTTTAATAAAAAGTTTTTTACAGGAACCACTATTGTTGGTGGCAGTACTACAGTTTTTAAACCAGTAGTTTCTATTAATATAAATGATATGCAAGATCGAGATTTCTTTACTATTACCAGTGTTACCTCAACTCAATTTGTAGTAAATATTAAAAATGGAGCAACAGGAGGTTTTGTGGCGAGAGAATTTACATATAGTGCTTTCGGATATGGTGAAGGGTAGTATAATAGAAAAAACTTAAGTTAAAATGGCAAAACCAACAGATTTTGTAGTTGATAATGCTTCTGGTGCAGCAGTAAGAACTGATTTAAATAATATTTTTGATGCAATTAGTATTAATAATGGATTTGGTACTGTACCTACCCAAAAGTACAAATATATGTGGTATGCAGATGAGGCAACAAGTAAAATGTCTTTTTATAAAGCTAACGCATCAGATAAATTAGATTTTATAAGCCTTACTGATGGTAGTTTCTTTGGTCCTAACGGAACAGCATCTAATCCTTCATATACTTTTACTAATTCAATAAATACAGGTTTTTATAGAAGTGCTGCTAATCAAATAGGAGTATCTAATAACGGTGCAAATACAGCATTATTTAAAGTTGATGGAATTGATGTTAAAGGTCATATTAATGTTGAACCCACCAGTGGAGAGGCTTTTGTACAATTAAAAACAGGTGTTAACAATGAAGAAGCATATCTGGATTTTGTTACTGATACAACTACTTACACAGATTATGGCTTGAGATTACAAAGAGGAGACACTGGACCAGATACTGATTCTTCATTAATACATAGAGGTACAGGACAGTTACAAATAATGACAGAACAGGCAGCACCTATATCGTTTAGAACTACTAATACCGAAAGATGGCAAATTAATTCAGATGGAGCGTATGTATGGCAAGGACACACTGGCAGTAGTGTAACTCTTGATAATGGAACAATATTTCAAAGAGGTTTAACAAGCAGAAAAGGTACAGCAGCAAACGCATCTGTAGCAAATCCCTATAACTTTTATTGGGATGATTCTGGAGAAGGTACTGGCAAGGCAAACCACCTCGAAGCTTGGGTTGATACTAACTTTGTTGGTGATGTAACTTTAGGAGTATCAGATTATAGAATTAAAGAAAGTATTACTCTACAAACAGATTCTGGAATAAATAAAGTAAAAAATTTAAAACCTATTACATATAAATATAAAGATTATGGTGTTCTTAAAGGTAGTGACGAGATAAGAGAAGGATTTTTAGCACACGAAGTACAAGAAATCATACCAAGTGCTGTTAATCGTGAAAAAGATGTTGAAAATGCTTTACAAACTTTAAATTTAGATGCAATAGTTTCTGTTTTAACAAAAGCATTACAGGAAGCAGTTGCTAAGATAGAAACATTAGAGACTAAAGTCGCTGCACTTGAGGGAGCTTAATGGCTGTTATACCTGGTAAAAAGAATTTTACAGTTCAACGTAGAGCAGATTTTCCTTTACGTTTAACTTTTAAAGATTCCACTGGATCGGCAATAAACCTTACAGGTTTTACAGTTTCAGCACAGGTATATGATGACTCACGCACCACAAAATATGCTGATTTTACAGTTGCTTATACAAACAGAACGGGTGGAATTGTTGACATTTCCTTATCTGATACTGATACTGCAAACTTTACTCCAGACATTTTAAAATATGATGTATTACTAACAGATGGATCTGGCAACAAAGAATATTATTTAGAAGGTACACTATTTATAAGTGAAGGTTACACAGCATGAGCAGTCCTAATCAAATTGTTGTTAGTCAGGTAGACAGTGTTACAACTGTTGAAATTACTACGGCAGGACCACAGGGTGCTACGGGAGCAGCAGGGCCATCAGGCGGACTACAAGTTGATGAAACTAATAAAGTTGATGGATCTGTTGTCTATTATGATGCTAGTAGTGCTACATTTAAAGCAGATTCAACAACAACAAAACTTACATTAGTCTTTGGGGGTAGTTTTTAAATGGCTAACACGATCAGAATTAAAAAAAGGGCTGCTAGTGGAAGTGCTGGCGCACCTTCATCGCTTGCCCCATCAGAGTTAGCTTTTAATGAAAATACTGGAGACTTAAAACTATATTATGGATATGGAGATAATGGTTCTGGAGAAGCATCTTCAATCATTACTGTTGGTGGTTCTGGTGCGTTTTTCAGTAAGACTGACACAAGAACTGCAAATACTATTTTAGCTGGTCCTACTACTGGAAGTGCTGCTGCTCCTACATTTAGATCTCTTGTTGTCGCAGACGTACCAACACTTACATCAACAAAGGTAAGCGACTTCGACACACAAGTAAGAACATCAAGACTAGATCAATTAGCAAGTGCAACAAACCCAGTATCAGGTGTTACTCCTACTGCTGATGCACACTTTGCAACTAAAGGATATGTAGATTCCGTTAGTGAGGGTTTAGATGTAAAACAATCTTGTAAGGTTGCTACGACAGCAAACATAACTTTATCTGGTACGCAAACTATTGATGGTGTGGCTGTTTCTGCTGATGAAAGAGTACTTGTAAAAGATCAATCTACTGCTTCAGAAAATGGTATTTATCTTTGCAAAGCTAGTTCATGGGTAAGGTCTGATGATTTAGCCACTGGTGCAAACGCTGCTGGAGCTTTTACCTTTGTAGAGCAAGGTTCTACAAATGCAGACATTGGATTTGTCTGTACAACTGATACTGCAACAGTTGGTACAAATAACTTAGCTTTTAGTACTTTTTCATCTAGTGGTAATGTTACTGCTGGTAACGGACTTGATAAATCTGGTAATGAATTAAGCGTTGATCTAAAAGCAAATGGTGGACTTGTTATTGAATCCACTGAAATTGCTGTTGATTTAGCTGCTAGTTCCATAACAGGAACTCTTGCAATTGGTGATGGTGGAACGGGTGCTACAAGTGCAAGTGCAGCTAGAACAGCCCTCGGATTAGCCATCGGTACAAATATTCAAGCATTTGACCAAGATTTAACTAATTTATCTGGTTGTCAGTCAGGTGCTTCTGCTGCTTTGGCTTTATTAACTTCTACAGAAGTTGCAATTCTTGACGGAGCAACTTTAAATACTACTGAATTAAATTTATTAGATGGTGTAACCGCCACAACTTCTGAACTAAACATTTTAGATGGGGTTACTTCAACAGCAACCGAATTAAATATTCTTGATGGTGTTACTGCAACCACTACTGAATTGAATATTATGGATGGAGACACATCTGCTACTTCAACAACACTAGCCACAGCAGATCGTATGGTAATGAATGATGCTGGTACTATGAAACAAGTTGCACTCAGTGATTTGGTCACATTTTTGGAAGATGGCGCAACTTCTGGTTTCGATATAGATGGAGGAACCTACTAAAATTTATTTCGTGGAGGTTAATTCATGGCTAATACCATAAGAAACAAAAGAGGAACAACAAAACCAGCAGCTTCTGATTTGGTTACAGGAGAAATTGCTATTAAGACAGATGATGCGAAATTATTTATTGAAAATGATTCTGGTCATGTTTTTGAGGTAGGTGAAACTCTTGGAACTTTTAACAGTTCTACGATTACTTATACAGTTACAGTTGCATCTAAGACATCTGCACATAGATATAACGGTACTGGATCAGGTTCGGGCTATAAAATAAATGGTATTTTTGCACCGTTTTTATCGCTAACACCTGGAAATACTTATAAGTTTGACCAAGCTGATAGCTCAAATAGTGGACACCCGTTACGTTTTTATTTAGAAGCAGATAAAACAACAGCTTATACAACAAATGTCACTACAAGTGGAACCGCTGGCAGTAGCGGTGCTTATACACAAATAGTCATAACAGATGCAACACCTATAGTTTTACATTATCAATGTTCTGCTCATGGTTATATGGGCAATAGTGTCACTTCTAATGGTACTTCAATAGATGGCAGTAATATAACAAGCGGTACGATTCCTGACGCAAGATTTCCAGCTACCTTACCAGCAGTATCAGGAGCTAATTTAACCAATCTACCTAGTGGTGGTTTATCATCAGACGCACAGATGAACACAGTTGGCGGTACAAATGCAGGGGATTCATTTACTGGTACAGATGCAAATGGTAATACCTTAATTGGATATGATGCTGGTACAGCAATAACTTCTGGAGATTACAATACTGCCTTTGGTCAAAAGGCTTTATATTCAACGACTACAGCTTCATACAATGTTGCTATTGGACCAAGTGCGTTATATCAAAACGAAACTGGAAATCAAAATATGGCAATGGGAGATCAGGCTGGATATAACGTAACAGGTAGTAGAAATGTAATGATCGGACATCAGGCTAGTACTGGTGGATCGGCTGGAGCTACAGCAATAAGTGATGTTATAGCTATTGGATACAGAGCAGGGTATGTTAATCAGTCTGGTTCAAACTCTGTTTTTATAGGTAGATCAGCTGGTGAAAGCATTACTACTGCTAGTAACAATACTATTATTGGAAAAGACGCTGGTAAGTCAATGACTACGGCCAGAGAATCAGTAATAATTGGTAGTACTTGCGGTGATTCTATAACTACAGGAAATTTTAATACTCTTGGTGGTTATTATTGTGGTCAGGCATTAACAACTGGTCAAAGTAATAGTTTTTGGGGTTATTCTGTTGGCTCGGCTGCAACTACGGCTGGATATAACGTAGGTATTGGTAGAAATGCTTTTGAAGCATTATCATCTGGTGAATTTAATATTGGTATAGGTTATCAAGCTGCTGATAATATTACTTCGGGAAGTACAAACACCTGTGTAGGACAGTATGCTGGTAATACACTAACTACTGGATCAAATAATACTTGTTTAGGAAATAACGCTACACCTAGTGCAGTAGACGTATCTAACGAGATTACATTAGGAAATAGCTCTGTTACTAAACTAAGAGTTCCTGGTATTGATGTTGTCTTGAAGGATAATGGTGGAACGCCTACTCAAGGCCATGTCCTAACAGTCGATGCTAATGGTGAAGCTGGATTCGCTGCTGCTGCTGGTGGAGGATTATCCTCAGACGCACAGTACAACACAGTAGGTGGTACAAACGCTGGCGATAGTTTTTCTGGCACTGATGCAGAGAAAAATACACTTATTGGTTATGATGCTGGCACAGCAATAACTACAGGCGATAGGACAGTCTCTATAGGCTATAAAGCTGGTACAAGCGTTACTACAACAAATAATAATGTTTTTGTTGGTACTGAAGCTGGTGAAAATTCAACTAGCACAGGAATTGTTGCTGTTGGCAATCGTGCTGCAAGATCATCTACAAGTTGTAATCAAGCTGTTGCTGTTGGTCAGCTTGCAATTTGGCAAGCTACTACTGCACAATATACAACAGCTGTTGGAAATCAATGTGGTGAAAATCTTACAACAGGTACTGATAACACATTGTTGGGTGAACGTGCAGGTCAAAATCTCACGACAGGCAGTAATAATATTTGTATTGGTAAACTCACTCAAGCTAGTAGTGCCACAGTTGATAATGAGGTAACTATAGGCGATAGCAATATCACTAAATTTAGAGTTCCAGGTATTGATGTTGTTCTTAAGGATAACGGAGGCACACCAACACAGGGTCATGTATTAACGGTAGATGCAAACGGAGAGGCTGGTTTTGCAGCAGCCAGTGGTGGTGGTTTAGGTTCTGATGCTGCTTATAACACCTTTGGAGGTAGTGATACTGGTAGTAATATTAGTGGAGGTGATAGTAATACTGGTATAGGTTACAGAGCTTTTTATACTCTTGTAACTGGAAATAGTAACACTGCTGTTGGTAGAGAATCACTTTACACTCTTAATGGTGGTAGCGATAATACAGCAGTTGGAGTTTATGCTTTAAAAAATCAAACTAATAGTTCTAAAAACACTGCTGTTGGTAATGGGGCAGGGTGGGAAATAACTACTGGTAGTGAAAATACTTTAATTGGTGAACGTATCGCTGCCAATATAGCCAATGTTAGTGCCTCCAGAAACGTATGTGTAGGAGTTCGAGCGGGTTACACAATATCAACTTGTACCGATAATGTTTTTGTTGGATACTATGCTGGAAGTTCCAACACTACAGGTTCTTATAATGTTTGCATTGGAAAAGACGCTGGTGCATCACAAACAACTGCTGGTGAAAATGTTTTTATAGGTCTTGAATCTGGTGAAGCTGTTACTACTGGCTATAACAATACAGCGATTGGTCAAGGAACATTGAAGGCTTGTACTACAGGTGGTTCTAATGTCGCTATTGGTACAAGTGCAATGAAAGGTGGTACTGTTACTGCAAGTTATAACGTATGTATTGGTAGAAGTGCTGGATATGCAATGAGTTCAGGTGGATATAATACTTGTGTTGGCGATTTAGCTGGTACAACTATAACTACAGGAACCAATTATGCCTTTTTTGGTAATCAGGCTGGTCGAAATGCTGGCACAGGATTTTCTGGTACAGGTGTTGGAAATTACGCACTAAATTCTATGACAACTGGACAGAGAAATACTGCCATTGGAGCTAGTGCTGGAAGAGAAATTACTACTGGTGATAATAATACTTGTTTAGGTGAACGTGCTGGTTATGCTACTGTAAGTCCATCTGGAAGTATTACTACACAAGATAATATAGTTGTTATAGGAAATAATAATGTTGCTAATGCTTACATTAAAGTTAGTTGGTCTGTTACATCAGATAGACGTGACAAAACAGACATAGAACCTTTTTCTCATGGTCTTTCATGGATAAATAAATTAAAACCAGTTACTTATCGTTGGGATAATAGATCTAATTATGATGACAGAAAACCTGATGGATCAAAAAAAGATCCCCGATTAGAGTTAGGTTTAATTGCACAAGATGAAATACAGGTAGAGAAAGAACATGGTTATGGGGATGACATTAATAATATGCTAGTTTCTTCTGTAAATGGTGATGGTTCTTATACTATGAAATACGAAAGACTTGTACCTATCCTTGTAAATGCTATAAAAGAGTTAACAACCAGAGTACAAGCCCTCGAAGCAGGGTAAACTACTAACAACAACTTTTAATTATCATGTCTGAACGTACCGCAGAAGAGGTTGCACAGATCTTCAAAAGTGCTGGAGATAGCGTAACTCTTATTAATGAACTTGCTGCTTTATCTTCTTTAACAGATGAGCAAAAAGATAAAATCAAAAGAAACGTAGAACATTTAGAAATTATCAAAGCCTATAAAAAGGAGGATAATACTACTTCTATCTGGACAACAGAAGACTTTACGTCACAAGACGCTGCTGTTACACTAGGTAAAACAAAGTATTAATTTATGGCTCGCAAAACAACTGAAGAATTACAGGAAGAACTTAAAACGTTACAGAAAAATTACGAAGAGGCTGTTCAAGTCCAGAAAAATATACAGGATAGAGCAGTTGCTATCAATGCGATTTTAACTGACAGGGCAGAGGAAGAAACTGAAAAAAAGTCTACTGCGAAATAATAGAGAAACAGTGTAGATACTGCGGTAAAGTGTTTTCTACCACAGAACAAAGAAGAAAGTATTGTTCTAATGCCTGTAAAACAAGATTTTATCGTAGGAAAAAAGCTACTTAATAGTTACCATTTTTCTTGTTAATAATCCTAATGTGACGTATGGAGGAGTGACTACTATAATGAAAAGTAACACTAGACTTTTTAAGTAAATGCTAAACCGCATCTGTCAAATCTTAAGTATCGTTTCATTTGTAATGGTAGCCTCCATGAGTGGTGGAGCGTACTTCGGTTACAAGTATGTAACTTCAGAACAATTTAAATCTAGAGTAATGAAGGAGATCATGGGTAATGTATCTGGAATGATGCCAAAGGTATTAGATCAAGGTTTACCTGACATGACAGGAACTTCTGTACCTGATAAAAACTGGACAGTGCCTGGTGTACCTAGACTCTAAGCCTATATGAATAGCAATATTATTAAAGGAGTATCAATAGGACTTGGAACTATTTTTGTTGCTTCCAACTTTTATACAATCAGTCTTTTAAGTAAAAAATCAAATTTACCTATGTTTGATTTACCTGTTAGTAAATATTCTACTTATGAGATTGAAGCTGATAAGAATAGCTATAGGATAAGACATAAAATGCACGATCCAAAAATAATTGTAAGTTTAGAGTCAACAAAAAAACCAGCAGGGTTTTTAGGAGCAAGTAAAGCTTTGTCTACAAAAGAAACACAAAAAGTAGCTGGTGAAAAGGATGTAGCTGTTATAAATAGTGGTGAGCTTACAGCAAAGCAAATAGCCTGTATAAAAGAAAGAGCAAAGGGAGAATCTACGGGAGAACTTATTGGAACGTCAGTAGCTACAGGAACAGGTTTATCCAGTTCATTGGCTAATGTTCCTATCGTTGGCTGGTTCTTGTCTGGGTTTGCAACTAACACAGCCAGAAGAGAAGGCGGTAAGATAGGAGGTAATATGGCCTCTGACTTTAACGACTGTTAATGCCTACGATTAAAATACCTGAGATAAAAATACCAAAAATAAATATACCAGAAACGCCATATGTACCTGAAACTGTATTGGTAGGAGAGAACCCTGCGTGTGATTTAACTAATAGAGATATAGAACTATCAGAAAATCCAACTATAATTTTTCATGGCAGAAAGGCTTATGCTACTTGCCCTAATGGTCAGGCAATCGCTGGCACACAACCAATTAAAGTACAACCAGAAGCTAAAACATTTAGACCTATTGTTTATGACGCACAAGACACTATAGAAACAGAAGGTACATATAATTTTCAACCAAAAGCAAGTGCAGTAAATATTAATTTAGGACAAAAAGAAGAACAGGAAGAAATCGAATTAGCACCTTGTCCACCAAAAAACGCACCATATAGACCTGGAGATTGGAGAAACGAGCTTAGATTAGAAAGGCTGGTAAAATATGAGCGTGGGCTATTGGAGGGTTCTTGTGATGCAATCTGGGAAGAAGTACCGTTTGTTGACCAGTACATACCGACAGCTAGTGTTGTTGTATCTACTGCTGTTATTGCTTCTGTTGCTGCCACTACTCCACTATTACTTAATATTGTCAAACCCTTAGTAAAAAATATTATAAAAAAGCTGACAAAGAAGAAAGAAAAAAAGGTAGAATAAAAAAACCCTATTCGCCAAGGCAATGGATGGGGTGTCTAGGTAGGCAAGTTTAACCGTGCTTGCCTACTGCATAATTGTATGTATAATGTATATTACAAGTCTATAATTCGGACTCTTCTTCAGGTTGATCTTCCCCTAAACCAGTGCGAAGTGCTTTTATAGACAAGGGGGATATTTTCGGGTCATGTCATGGCGACTGTGAGCCTTTTGGCAATAGACGTTTAAAGGTTTAGTCCTTGTTGCCCGATCTTAATTGATGAGTATGTGGGATAACTTGATTTGGAATCGTAGTTAAAACAATATTGCGACAAGAAACTGCATCTTCACCTACAAATTTTATTCCCTCCTTTAGCATAGTCGAACAGAGCTTGGCACGATTGAGATTGACCTCCAAACGCTTTGCATCAAGTAGAAACTCCTGATANTTTCTATAAGTTTGGGCTGCCTTTATACACTCATCATCAAATCGTTTTCCTAATGGAACTTGGATACTNATAGTCGCTCCATATGAAAAGTTATGGTTTATCTGATCTAATCTTTCCTGTTCTGCTATGTAGAGTATTTCACCAGGATTTGTTAGCTGNCCAGTTTCGCTATCTTTTGCTTGGTTATANATATTTGTTCTTTGTATAGTGCTTCNTGGAGTGTTGTAGTATTCTCCTTTTGTTATNAANGGATTNAAACTAAGAGTAGGTGTTTGGCATTGAATACCGTTGCTATANCTATGNGTNGGGAAAGATCCGCTTATACTTTGAAATCCTTGNTTAACNATNGTGGATTGTGTACTGGACTGAGGATTNNNTATAGTNGTTTCNGCANAAACAGGACTAGCAAATAAAAGTCCTATTGAAATAAGGTTGTAGAAGTTTGTGTTGTTTCTATTGTTTGTGTTCGATTTATTATGCTTACTGCGTCTAAACCAGGAGCCATGAAGTTTTCCGTTAGAGAAAAGGCATCTCCTTCGCTCACGATCTCCCACTGTGGTTTGCTTGTTAAGTTTGGTGTTATCCATTCAAAATTCACCGCACCTGCATTACCTGTGTTTTGACTTGTTGTGTAAGTGGCTTCAGGAGAGATAACAGTACCATCTTTGATTTTGATGTTAGATCCTGTAACTGAGTACGCATAACCACTGTTATAGTTTTCAGTAATAATAACTTCATCTATTTTTGAAATACTCCTTGAGTTGCTTTGAATCTGGTTCGCACCAAATCTAGGAGTATTAGCAAAAGCATTTGGAATAAAAACAACAAGTAGACATAGCCACCATTTCATTAATCGAGGCCAAGAGTAATAGTTGATTGAAGCGTTGCAGTTGTACCAGCACCCATGTCCGCAAGGCTAACTGTGAGACCTTGTCCAGAATCAAGTGTTATAGCTACAGAACCAGGGTCGCCACCAGATTGTAAGGTATACTTTCCTAAAAGAGGCAAGGCACTTGTACCGTTTGTAACTGTCGCTGCTGTGGTACTTGTACTATCCGCTTGTAGATAGCTTTCCGACACAGAAAATGCATCACCTGAATTTGTCACCGTAAAGCTAGTATCGTAATCAACAGTAGGAACACCATTAGTAATACCAGCATCTGCTAGATCAAGAGAACCTATTAAATTAGCTGTGTCGTTTGCTTTTGGTGTGACGTTTGTACCAGCTACGCTTATGGAACCTGCAATACGCTCGCTGGTGGCACTAGCACCTAGAGTAGATACGCTGGCCACCGATTGTATAGAGTGCGTTACGTCAGCAAAACTAGCTGTTGGAAATGCTAGTAAAATCAAAGGAAGAAATTTTTTCATTTTTTAGGTTTGGGGTCAATTACTTCAGCACCTTCAATTTTGATAGGTGTAATTACTCTTATAGTCTGAACTATACCGTCACTTTGTGCAACTTTATCGTCTTTCTTACTACCTTTTTTAGCTTGCTCCAAACCGAAACTTGAAAGTGCCGTAGCCAGCAGACTTGCGGGAAAAGTTATATCCTGCTTTTCTCCTGTTGTTAGACCTGGAATCTTAGGTAAGTAGTTACTCGTAACAAGCAAACCGCTCCAAAAAACCACCAGAAGCCGCACTGCGACTGAAATGTACTCAAATTGTTCTTCTTTATCTGCAAACTTTTCCTTTATCTTATCCATCACACCTTTCTTTTCTTCAGCCATACAATGTAATAACTCTTGTTATATACTAGCATTTTAGCTATGTTTGGGAAGTAACACATAAATGACGATGGTAAAAATTTTTAAACCTATCCTTCTTGTATTTATAAAATCTAAAGCAATGAAGAGATTGATAATTGATCTGTTGAAAGCAATCGCTAAAGAAACAGACAATTCAATAGATGATCAAGCAGTAAGTTTTATAGAAGCCAGAATGTATCCAGGTTCTACCACAACCCTTCAATAATATGAAAGAAAGAGGCTTTATGAAAATGATATTTGGGAAATTAGATCCCGAAACAGAGTTAACAGTGGAGCTAAGATGCAGGGAAGTAAAAGCCTGTAACGACATAGACAAGATAAGGGCTTTTTGTATAGATCTAATGAAAAACCATGCAAAAACTGAAGCTGTACTATCTCATGCACTGCTCCGTTTAGTAGAGTTAGAGGTAGCCCTGTCTGACCTAAAGGCTAAAGAAAAAGCTAGAGAAAAATCTAATCATCTAAAATTGCTGCTTCAACGTCTGCGTGAGAAAATTGACTAAGCAGTTTCTTATGTACTTGGCTTATTTGAAAGTTATATTTAGTTAATTCTAATTTCTGTTTAACAGACAATTCATAGTTACCTTCGTATGTAACGTGGGCTGTGTAGTCATCTTTTATATTTATATGGTGTTCTACTCCTCTAAGAGTGTGATCTAAGAAGGTTCGCATAAGTTGTTTACACTTCCATTCTCTTATCTTTTTAAGGTTACGCTTGTCCTGTGTACTTCTTGGAATAATTGGTTTCATGCTTTGTTAGCTTTTCTACCTTCAATTCTTTTGCGAACAGATTTCTGCCATACAACTATATCTTCTGCCTTAGCCATATCATAAACAGACTTAGGGTATGCTCGCTCCAGTTCTGAGTAGATTAAGTTTCTAACCCAGGCTGTAGCTTTGATACCCTCTTTGTCTGCCAACTCTTGAGCCAAATTAGCTCTATTTGGATCGACTAATACTTGGAAATAAGTTTTGTTGCCGTGAACGATAGCCATGAAAAAACCTGTCTTGTACTACTCTAGCACAAAACCCGAAATAAGCAGCTATTTATACGAAAATTAGTGAACTTCTCTCCATGTTTTACCTATCTGTACTTCAGCCAATGCAGGTATTTCACCTAACCATAAAGATTCAGATAGTTCCATAACTTCTTTCAGTGTCTTAGCCCACTCTTCTGCGTGTTCTTCACGAACCAGAAGAAGTATCTCATCATGTACTGCTGCTGCGATCTTTACAGTATCTTCACCAGCTTCTTTTACCTTAGACCATATCTTTCCTAGTGCACACTTAAGAATAGCTGCACCTGCACCTTGTATGGGCGTGTTACATCTAACAGTAATTCTGTTAAGATCACCTTTTAGAAATCTTCTCATGCCAGACACAGGAACCCTAGTCTCAGCCCAGTCATCATCTTTTGTCTCTTTTGCTTCAAGATAATTCTTATTCTGCCAATCTCGGATACCGCTATAGGCATTTAGCCAGTTGTAACGAACTTTACCTGCTTCATCAAGCGTCATCAATACCCCACTGCTACCT
>FUFK010062923.1_pt1 | contig 20726 bp, 20 predicted proteins | sample 1021851 | NCBI WGS metagenome assembly FUFK01 (sample SAMEA51879418, study PRJEB19060) | metagenome
GAAACGCGTTTTCTAAGCAAAGAAATNNGGTNGAANNNTGATTCCNTTTTACAGTGGTTCTTCCAGGAAACTCAGAGCGGGAGTTCGGGGCAGGTGATCAGGGAAACACCTTCAGAATTCATCCGAGGGACGGCCTTTTTCTTCTGGAACGCCAGTCGCGGTAGAGTGGAACCAGGACAAAGGCCAGGGTCGCAATCACCAGAGCCAGCGTCATCGGACGCTCCCAGAGAAACTGGATGCCGTTGGCGTTACGGATCGCCCTGCCGAAATTATCTTCGAACAACTGCCCGAGGACAAAACCGATCAGCAGCGGAGGCAGCGGGTAATCGGCAAAACGCATGATGATCGCAAAAACGCCAAAGCCGATCAGCAGCAGCAGCTCGGTTGCATTGTTCTGACCGATATAGGCTCCTGCCATGGCAAAGAAAAGAACAAAGGGAATCAGGTAGGTCCTCGGAATTGCCAATAGTCTCGCAATGTAGGGAACCAGGGGCAGGTTGAGAATGAGCAGGATGATGTTGCCGAAATACATCGAAAAGATCACCGACCAGAAAACTTCCGGGCGGTCCTGCATCAGGAGCGGACCGGGCTGGAGGTTGAGGGCAATCAAAGCTCCAAGCAGGATCGCAGTTGTCCCGGAGCCGGGAATCCCCAATGTCAACAAGGGCACGAAGGATCCAGTACTGGCAGCATTGTTCGCGGTTTCAGGCGCAGAAAGCCCTTTGATCGATCCCTGGCCGAATTCCTTGCGTTCTTCNGGCTTGGCCAGGTTCCGTTCCACCGCGTATCCNAGAAACGAAGCAATCGTCGCTCCGGCTCCCGGCATCACTCCGATCAGGAAACCCTGAATCGACTGCCTGCCGATCACTGGAGCAATGGTTTTGGCTTCCTTGAAGTTGATGCGAAGGTTGGAAATTTCCCGAGCTTCCTGGGAACCTCCTTTCTTTCCCCGAAGGACATCCAGGGCAAGAAAAAATGCTTCCGGAACGGCAAAAAGTCCCATCGCCAAAGTAACNAAATGAATCCCGCTTTGCAGGTCGAGTAACCCCAAAGTGAAACGAGGGGCATTGAACAGGGAGGATTCTCCAACGGTGGAAAGCATCAGGCCCAGCAGGGTCATCATCAATGCCTTCAAGACCTTCCCTTTTCCAGCAAAGGCTGCGACTGCAGACAAGCCCACCAGCATCAGGGCAAAGTATTCCGCGGACCAGAAAAGGATGGCAAAACTGGCCAGGGCCGGAGCGAAACCCATCAGGAAAATGGCTCCGATCGTGCCTCCTGAAAAGGAGGAAATTGCAGCAATCGTCAAGGCCTTCCCTGCCTGGCCCTTCCGNGCCATCGGATATCCGTCAAAGGANGTAGCCACCACCGCGGCTTCTCCCGGGGCATTGATCAGGATCGAGGAAGTCGAACCGCCGAAAATCGCTCCATAATAAACTCCCGCCAAAAGGATCAGGGTGGTGGAAGGATCTCCGATCTGAATNCTGACAGGAATCATGATTGCGACCACGGACATCGGTCCGAGCCCTGGAAGCATGCCGATGATGGTGCCGATGAAACACCCCAATCCGGCAAAGAGCATATTCTGGAGAGTGAAAGCTGTCTGGATNCCCAGCAGCATCTGATCCCACATCAGCGCCTCATTGATAGAAAATCATCGGCAAAGGCCGCATGAAGATGGTCAANACCTCATCCACCAGGTACCAAACCAGGAACGAGGCAAAACAGGAAACCGGAACCAGGATCCAGTATTTCCGTTCCCCGAGCATAACCCCTCCTATGATGAGAAACATGGAGGTCGAAAGCAGAAAACCTGCCTGCCTNAGGGAAAGTGCGTAAACAACCGCCAGAACCAGAAGTGCGACTCCCTTGCCCCATTCATAATCGCCCGGTGATTCCAGGTATTTNTGATCCGATCCCAGGACGGTCTTTTCCTCTCCGGATGCAGAATCCTGCCCCTCGGGCATCAGCAATAGGGCAATGGAGCAGATCATCCCCGCCACCGCAAGACCGATGGGAAGGGTATTGGGCTTCATCGCCAAAAACCGTTCAAANGGAAGAATACGGTAGGTGAATGCCAGGTATCCGTAACCGCTGGAAAAGGCCAGCAGTCCGAGGGCAACCCAGCGGTTGATGCTGAGCATAGTGAATCGAATCGGAAAGAAAAACGGGAGGACACATTCCTCCCGTCTTGTTTTAGTCTCGGATTACAGGAATCCCAGTTCTTTCATCAGATTNCCGATGACTTCTTCCTGCTTAGCAAGGAAGACCATGAAACTGTCACCGGGATTATGGATGTTGACCCAGCCGTTTCNTGCACGGACGGTTTCCCATTCCGGGGTGTCATACATCGCGCCCAAAAGTTCGATGTAGGCACGGCGCTTGTTGCTTGGCAGATCCGGTGCAGCAAAAAAACCACGCCAGTTGACAAAACTCGCATCATAACCCTGTTCTTTCAGGGTCGGTGCATTCGGTGCTGCAGGGACACGCTCGTCGGAGGTCACACCAATGATGCGGACCTTGCCGGCCTGTTCCATCGCCACTGCCTCGGAAAAACCGGTGGACAAAGCGTTGATTTCACCGGAAAGCAATGCCGCCATGGCCTTGCCGCCAGCATCAAAGGGAATGTACTTGACGCGGGTCGGATCGGCACCGGCTGCCTTGAAAGCCATCGCCGCGACCAGATGGTCCATTCCACCAGGAACCGAACCGCCACCGATGGCAACGTCATTCGGATTTTTCTTATAGGCCTTGACCAGGTCGTCAAAGTTGCCCAGAGGACTTCCGGAATCCACCACCAATGCCGCATAATCGCCGATGGTTCCGGAAATCAGGGTCAGATCCCTGAAGTTCTGGGGGAAAACCTTGGTCAATGAACGAATCACGATGGGAGTCGAGTTGACCATCAGGGTCCCGTGATTGCTCTTGGAATTTTCGATCAGATAGCCGATCGCTTTTCCGCCGCCGCCGCCGGACATGTTCTCAAAGGTTGCCTTGCCCAGAAGGCCCGACTTGGTCAGCGCTTCACCGGTTCCGCGAGCGGTTCCATCCCATCCTCCTCCGGCACCGCCGGGAATGAGAAAATGAATGCTGTCCACCATTTGCTTGGAATGGGAACCCGCTGAAAGACTCAGCGAAAACAACATCAATACCATTATGCCGAATAATCTCTTCATCTTGTCTCCTTGCTTGAGGTTGATATCGGCCTGTTGCGATGCAAAAGCAGAATCTCCATTGCACCTTCGAGGCAAATAAGTATTTTAAATGAAACCCCAGGTCAATGTTGTGGTTTTAAAATTTTTTGATTCTGTTTCGTTCATAAAATTCATAATGTTCACCAAAACCTGAAAAACGGATCCTATGCTCGTGAATTCCCCCTTACCCATCAAGGGTTTTCAAAAAATCATGCCGCGTTCTCTGGGAACAAGAATGCTGCTGCTGATGATGGGCCTGCTGATTCTGCTGGTGGGAGCCACCGGATTTATCGGCAACCAGGTCATCACCGGCATTCTCAACGAATACATCGGACGNGCAGCCCTCAATGTTTCCAAGACCGTTTCGCTGACCGGAGTCGTTCAGCAGGGCCTTAAACAGATGGAACCTGAGGAGATCCAGCTTTATGCGGAAAACGTGAGAAAAGCCACTGGAGCCAGTTTTGTCGTGGTCGGGGACCATGAAGGCAAGCGTTACAGTCATCCGGTTCCAGAACGCATCGGCAAATACATGGTCGGCGGTGACAATGCCCAGGCACTGGTTCATGGACAGTCCTACATTTCAAGAGCAGTGGGGACGCTCGGGCCCTCATTACGCGGCAAGGTNCCGATTTTCTCGTCCGCAGGAGAGATCATCGGCGTGGTTTCGGTCGGGTATTTGATCGAAACCGTCCAGGATGTGATCCAGCCCTACCAGCAACGGCTTTTGCTCTGGATTCTCGGACTGTTCGGGGTTGGTGCCTTGGGCACCTGGCTNATTGCAAGGGAGGTCAAACGTTCCATATTCGGTCTGGAACCCTATGAAATTGCTGCCCTTTACCGGGAAAGAACGGCCCTGCTCGAATCGATTCGTGAAGGCATCATCGCCATCAATGAACAAGGAGAGGTCACGGTGATGAATCAACAGGCTGCGCAGATTTTAGGATTCACTCCTGAGGACGCAGTAGGAAAACCGATTGTGAAATTACTNCCGGAAACACGGATGCTTGAAGTGCTCAAAACCGGAAAGGGGGAATACGACCAGGAGATGATGATCAAGGAGGAGGAGGTGATCGTCAACCGGGTTCCGATTCTTGAAAAGGAGCACGTCTCGGGAGTCGTCTCCAGTTTCCGCAGGGCACAGGACATCGACCGACTGGTTCAGGAACTGACCAGCATCCGCGAATATTCCCAGGCCTTGAGGGCTCAGACCCATGAATATTCCAACAAACTTCACACCCTGGCGGGACTGATCCAGATAGGCGCCACCAAAGAAGCCCTTGAACTGATCGGCAGGGAGTCTTCCGGTTACAACGCCCTGCTTCGTCAACTCTCCGATCAAATCCAGGATCCCTTTCTCTCAGCCATCATCGTTGGNAAATATCACCGTGCGATGGAGTTGAAAACCGAATTGGCACTCGATCCCGAGAGTTGGATGAGCAACATCGGCCATTCCAGTCGGAGCGAAAAAATCGTCACCATTCTTGGAAACCTGTTGGAAAATGCATTGGAGGCTTCGGCATCCTCAGGAGAGCAGAAAAAAGTATGCCTCTCGATGACCGACGTGGGCAATGAACTGATTTTTGAAGTGGAAGATTCAGGCTCAGGGATTTCAGAGGATCAGCAGAAATCCATCTTCGATGAGGGCTTCACTACCAAAACAGGAACCGGAAGGGGGATCGGGCTGCAGCTGGTGCAGAAAAACCTGATTCAACTCGAGGGGCACCTGACGGTTGGCGAGAGTTCCCTGGGCGGGGCACGTTTCACAGCCTACATTCCGAAAACCGTTTCCAAGGAGGAATGAGATGATGACCCGAGTCCTGATCGCCGATGATGATCCGAGGATCACGGAAATCCACCAGCATTACGTCAACAAAGTGGAAGGATTTGAGGTNATAGGNCTTTCCAACACGNTTGAAGACACCGAGATGCAAATCCGTGTCATGGAACCNCAGCTTTTACTGCTCGACATTTACTTTCCCGACGGTTCCGGGATCGACCTGCTGAAGCAGGTGCGTCAACAATCAAAGGCCCTGGACATCATCCCGATCACTGCCGGGAAAGAAGTCCGTCTGCTGCAGGAAGCCATGCGGGGTGGAGTCTTCGACTACATCCTCAAACCGGTGGTCTTTCCNNGGTTTGAACAGACCTTGAAACGTTACCGTAATCATCGNTTGAAATTTCAATCCCTNGAAAGCCTCGAACAGTCGGACATCGACCGCATCATCCACAAGGAAAGTCCTGAGGCTTCCCGTCAGGCNGAACTTCANCTGCCGAAAGGCATCGATCCGGTGACCCTTGACAAGATCATTCTCGAGATGAATCGGGAAAAGGGCGGGTTCACTTCCGAGGAAATGGCCGAACGGGTCGGAGCAAGCCGAACCACCGCNAGACGCTATTTGGAATACCTCGTCAGTCGCGGAAGTCTGGAAGTCGATGTCAGTTACGGGGGGGTTGGAAGNCCCGAACGGATCTACAGGGGCAATTCTTAAAGTTTCATCCTTCTTCCAGCGGATTCTTGCCAGAGTAATTCCAAAGAAATTCAGGCGGGGTCGGCCCTTTGTTTCTTCCTCCCTGGTTTTTTTGCTCCCAGGCATGGGCCAGGATNCCCACAGAACGTGATAAGCAGAAGAGTCCCCTGGCCAGAGGCGGAGCAAATCCAAGTTCGCCAAAAATCACTGCCGTTGCACCATCGATGTTCATCGCGATTCCGGTGCTTTTTCCCTGACTGAGCTGCCTCTGAATTTCAAGACCGATTCGCATGAAATTCCCTGAAACAAGTTTTTCTCCCTCGGCATCTGAGACCAGTTTCATCAATCGTGGAGCACGNGGGTCTTCCGGTTTGTGGAAACGGTGACCAAATCCCGGAATATACTTCCCCTTGGTTTGACGATGATTTGCAATCTCTTCCGAAACGGATTCTTCTAATCGTCCTCCCTGATCCAGCAGTTCCTTAACTTNNTGCATCATTTCAAGACACTGTTCTCCGGCTCCACCATGAACATCTCCGAGCATATTGACTGCAGAGGCCATGGCATGATTCAGCGAATTCCCGCAACTGACCGTCATCCTTGCNGCAGCAATCGCAGGGGCCTGCGGGCCATGATCCACTGAGGCGACCAGTGCTGCTTCCAGCAGACGTGCTTCCTCGACGGAAGGCAGCTTTCCCTGGAGCATCAGCCAGATCATTTGGACGAAACTGATGTTCCCGATAAGTTCTTCAATGTCTTCACCCCGGATCCGGATCTTTCCCGGACGCATGTCGATGATTTCGGTGCTCCACCAGTTTNTAACTTTTTCTGTGGNTTCCTGGTCCTTTGAACTCATATCACTTTTTCTGCCTGAAGTTTTTCAATGGTTTCCTCTCCGTATCCGCATTCTTTGAGGATCGCGACCGTGTCTTCTCCCAACCTGGGAGGGGGTCTGTCCACCGTGAGGGTCTTTCCATTCAGCTGCATTCCGGTTTTCACCACCTGGACGGAACGGCCAACTCCGGGGACGTCGCTGAATGTTTCCAGAAATTCTCGTTGCTGAACCTGTTCCAGGTTCAAGGCGTCTGGAACCTTCAACACTTCCCCTGCAGGGACNCCTGCCTTGTTCAGCAATCCTGACCAGTATCCTGCATCATGATGTTTCAGTTCTGACTCCAGTTCTGATTTAAGTAGTTCACGGTTGGCTTTCCTGAGTTCCCGTGTCTTAAAATGAGGATGATGAATCAGGTCCTCCCTTTTCAACAAACCGCATAGGATTTCAAATTGTTCCTGTTTGTTNGCGGCAATGTTGAGCAACCCCTCACCGGTCTGAAATGTGCCTGANGGTGCCGAGGTGAAATTTTCATTCCCCATTCTCATGGGATCCACTCCCGCAGTCAGGAAGTTGCTGATCACCCATCCCATGGAAGCCATCGTCGACTCCAGCATTGAAACATCGATGAAAACCGCTTCCCGTTCAGGTTTTGAAAGCGATGCCGTGATTCCCAGCGCAGCGGTGATCCCTCCAATCGTATCCGCCATCGGGAATCCAACCCTCAATGGTCCTGACTCATCATTGCCGGTCACAGACATCACTCCTGAAAGTCCCTGGATGATCTGATCGTAGGCAGGAGAATCTTTAAGAGGTCCATTCTGGCCGAACCCGGAGATGGCACAATAAACCAGGCTCGGATTGANCTCTTTCAGCTTCTCAAACCCGAGNCCGAGACGTTCCATCACCCCTGGCCTGAAATTCTCCACCACCACGTCTGCCTTCGAAACCAGTCTGAAAAATACCTCACGACCCTCAGGATGTTTCAGATTGAGGGTCAAAGAACGCTTTCCCGCGTTTTGGGCAAGGAAGGAAACCCCCATCCCCTTTTCATTCAATTCCGGATCAGCTCCCAACTGACGGGCCAGGTCCCCACGACCCGGGACCTCGATCTTGATCACCTCAGCTCCCAAATGCGCGAGTTGGTGGCAGCAGAAAGGGCCTGCCAGGACATTCGTCAAATCCAGAACCCTAAACGACTTTAAAGGTTTCATTTTCCAGTAAGANATGGGTCGAGGCAGGANTTACCTGTTCAGGGTGGAATCACCAAACCCCGAAGAGGTATCCCCGTTCCTTGGCGGTTCCAGTCCTCTGTTCGACCGTTTCATTGGTGATGGTCGTTCGTATTTTCCGTTCGGTCAGCCATGCGCTGAGCCTGCCTTCCATTTCTCTGCAGACATTCCGGAAGGAGGGATCTCGCCCCAGGTCNCTTCTTTCCTGGGGATCCTTNTTCAGGTCAAANAGCTGGGGAGGAAAATCCTGGAAGTGGATGTATTTCCATTCTCCGGTCCGGACCATGAAGGCCCGACAACGGTCAGGAGCAAGGCCAAGCTCCAGNCTCGCTTTTCTCCATGCATAATCCATTTCACAGAAGACGGCATCCCGCCACTCATGCGAAGCAGAAGCNCNTAAAATCCCAANCAGGGAACGGCCTTCAAGACGATGATCTTGGGACTCTCCGCCAAGGGCCTCCACAAAGGTCGGAATGAGGTCGATGGATTCGACCATGCGTGAATCACTGNGGCCCCNGGTCGAGTCCGATGCCGGATCAGGGTCCACAATGATCAATGGAATGCGCACTGCCTCGTCATAAAAGAGTTCCTTCTCTCCGAGCCAATGATCGCCAAGATAATCCCCATGGTCGGAAGTGAAGACGATCATGGTTGTTTCCAGCAAATTCCGATTCTCCAGGAACTGCATCAGTCTTCCCAGATGATCGTCGATTTCCGTGATCAATCCCATATAGGTCGGGATCACGGTTTGACGGACCTCATCCCTGGAAAAATTGAGGCTTTCCTCATGGTTCATGAACGCATTCAGAACCGGATGCGGATTCTTTTTTTCTGCATCATCCCGATTGGCTTCCAGTATCGGTTCAGAACGATAAAGCCCATGGTACGGGGCTGGGGCAATGTAAGGCCAGTGGGGTTTGATGTAACTCAAATGCAGGCACCAGGATTGATCCCCGAGTTGATCGATCCAATCCATGGCCCGGTCGGTCATGTATGCGGTTTCCGAGTGTTCCTTGTCAACCCTGGCAGGAAGGTCCGCATGGCGCATCTGCCAGCCACTGAGGATTTCTCCNTTGGGTCCCTCAACGGAATTGGCCGCAGTATGCCATGGATTCTCGCCTTCATACCCGTGTTTCCTGAGGTACCGGTTGTAGGCCATTTCGGGATCGGCCGATTGATCNGGNTGCAGTCCATCATCCTTTTCCCAGGGTTCAAAACCACATTCGCTGAGCAGGATTCCCCTGGAAGATTTTGGATCGATGCCGATCCTCTGCATCCCCTGATGATCCGGGCTGAAATGCGTCTTGCCNGTCAAACCGACCCTTGTCCCGAGCGGTCTGAGGTAATCCCCGAGGGTCCATTCCTCCAGCTTGAGCGGGACNTTGTTGTAGGTCGAACCATGGGAAGAAAGNTAACGTCCGGTATAAAACGACATCCTCGAGGGCCCGCAAACCGGAGCCTGGCAATAGGCTCTTGTGAAATTCACCCCCCTTTGCGCCAGGGCATCNATGTTGGGAGTCGAAATCGAAGGATGACCATTGCAGCCNAGGTAATCGGCACGCAACTGGTCGCACATGATAAAAAGGATATTCTTGACCATATTTCCCAAAGACAAAGATTTTTTCNGCAGGTTATTCCAAATCCCCAAAAGGAGCAAAAATCAAATTTCAAATNAGCCAGAAGATTTAGAGTTTCAGAATCCCTTTCTCCGATAAATGTTCTTGCAATCGAAAATAATGCTTGTCATCTTAGCGGGGAGTTATGGTTTAGATAAATCCTTTCCTGAGAAAAACGATGAAAACAATTTTGACGACGTTATTTTCAGTCAGCATTCTGGCAACCATGGCCATCGCAGGCCCAGGATGCAGTGGGTACAAGGAAGTCACCTTGGCAGAACAAAAAAGTCATGCCCATGAAGTCTTGGTGGTCGAGATCGACGGTATGGAACTCTTCCAGCTCACCAACCAGGAAGGCAAGATCTTCTTCAAAATCCGGAATCTCTTCGGAGAAGAAGTGGCCCAGGGCCTCGACAAAGAACAGCTTGCCGAGCAATATCCCAAAGTTTACAAAGCTCTCCTCGAAAGCTGATTATCCCCGGGGCAGATTCCCTCTGCCCCGACGGTTCCCCAACCCCTTCAGAAACGCTTTTCAGTCAGGGGAGTTTTACCTGCTGATCATCCTCCATGATCAACCATTCCAGGGTTAGTCGTTTACTCTTCAATTTGAGTAAAATCGTTCTGATTTGGATGCTGTTGCTGCTGGCTTCCTGTGAAAGCCATCGACTGCGGACCATGACGATTGGTTTTGATGATTGTGAACTGATCTTTTCAGTTCATGACCGATGCAAACAAATTGATGAGGAGCAGATCTTCGTTTTCACTTTTCAGTCAGATCATTCCGGGGTCCGCTTCAGCCAGGACAACCTGACCCTTTCTGCCGAAGATTTTTCATTGGAAGCCNCCCAAGGCTGTCATTACACCAGGGAATACCGCATCGGGTACCAGGCAGATCCAAGCCCTGCTCCAGAATTTCAGTGGACGATTCTGGAAAATAACCAGAATTGGACTGCGTATCCGGTTCAATTGAGGGAGTGTCGGTTTTGAATGGTTCCAGGAATTTCAATCATCATTTTTCCTGATGATGGTTCCCTGCTGAACCCGGAAGAGCAGTTTGCGGTTGGAGTCATAAGCCCTCGTGTTCCAGGGTTTGCCTTCACGAAATTCTCCTTCACTGCGCATTCCATTAGGATGGGTCAGGATTCCGGTTCCATGCTCCAGACCTTCCTCCCACTGTCCGTCATATTTGACTCCCAGGGGTGAGAGGTAACTTCCTTTTCCGTGGGGCAAAAGTCCATTCACCTGTCCCTGATACCTTCCATNTTCTTCAGGATTTCCCTGCTCGAGCCAGACCCAATGATCTTTTTCCCATTTGCGGAAACGGATTTCACCATAGTCGATTTCCTGCACCACCTCCCCGGNAGCNAGTTTTTCTATNATTTCGCCTTCGGCATCGAATCGGATGATGTTCCAGTAATTGCCTTCCTTCCACTCGCCTGTGTTCTTGAAGCCGTTGGCAAGGTATTCTTCCCCGGTTCCNTGAGGCAGNCNCTGCTCAAATTGTCCGATGAGGTAACTTCCGTCTTCCNGAACCAGAGTCCCCAATCCCTGGTATAANCCAGANTCCCATTCTCCGGAATAACTGGAGCCTCCCACATATTGCATCCTTCCCTGTCCATGGGGCAATCCATCCTGAATCTCTCCCTGGTAATGATCGTGGATGGATTGTTCACCAACCTTCATCCAGCGGATTCCTTCATTGGTTTTCCAACGGAAGAGGGTTCCCCATTCTGATGCATGAAGCATCGAACAGGATATGAGGAATATCAGGCAGAATCCTGAAAATCGAAGCTGCATAGAAGGCATAAATTTCATCAAAACATTCATTACTTTGGAATGGATCNTCAGAAAACCGATTCGGGTTTTTTTGAGGATTTGGAACTTCTTCGGCATCGCTCCGAGCAATAGATCACCCGATCCCAGTTCATCCGCCATTTTTTCCTCCATTTAAAGGGTCTCTGACAAACCGGGCAGGTCTTTTCCGGAAGTTCACTCTTCTGCTTCATCCTTCCCCAAAAAATCCATGAAACCAGATCAGTAGNAGAAAGGCGAATTCACCGAAAAGGATTCCCACCCAGAGTCTTTTTCCTAGAAGATAGAATCCTAGAAAAGCGAAAACCATGGAAAACAATCTTTGCCACAAAGGAATTTCCTGAAGGATTCCCATGGGAAAGACCAGGGTTCTGGCAACCAACGCGGCGATGATGCCATAGGCAAGGCAGGTAAACCATTCGAAGATGGGATGATTGGGTTCGATCCGGTGACTGATCATCACTGCTGCGAAGCGCCAGATGTAGGTCGCAAANATGGCTGACAAGAAAATCAGCCAGGCCGAAGCTTCAACCAAAGGTCCCTTTCCCTGATTTNGCAAAGGGGATGTGGTTCCTGAGTAAAAAGGCAATCGTTCCGGCAATGGTTCCACTGATCACCAAACCCCATTCCGGAGTCCATTGATGAAAAATCGGACCCGACAGGCAACCCAAGGCAAATGCCAGCAAAAAAGGGGGGTGGGTGGTGTTGGACATGATCAGTGCAAAATAAATGGGAACCAGAAACAGCAGGCAGAGCGAAACCAGCTTGGGCATGTTTTCCAGGAGCAAATACCCCTGTATCACTCCCAAAACCCCTGCAAACATGCAGGTTGAGGAAAAGCCGAGAAAATAGGCAACCCGGCGTTCTACCGGAATCTCATCCCCTTTCCGCATCATTTCGGCCCAGGTGTTGATTGAGATCATGTGGACCAAAAGATAGTTCCAGCGACGATGATGGGGGGCTTTTCTCAGAAGAGGCATCATCGAGAGCGTCATCGGCAGAAATCGGGCATTTGCCCCGGCAACCCCCAGTGCCACCGCAATTAGGGGGGCCCCCAGNCCGTAAAGCTCCACATGAACCACCTGTCCCGGCATACCCCAAATCAGCACCGTCGATAGCATCGAAATCCATAGCGACAGTCCCTGTTCCTGGGCGAGGGAACCGAAACCGGTCATCGCAGAAAACAAAAGGAGGGCAGGAACTCCCAATGCATTGCGGATCCCGAATAAGGTGCTGGTTAAGTTGGTTTTAAAACCCTTCATGAATTCAAAAAATCAGGAACAAACTCAAAATCATTCATTTCACTAACCGCAGTTAATCTAACGATCACGGGTTCACTCCACAAGTATCGAAAAANACAATTCTGCATCTTCCCCGAGATCGGTTGTGAAAAAACTCTGGATGCATTACATTCTGCAAAAATCATAACCACCAATACCAGACAACATCCTAAGAGAAACTCGATATGAACGTTTTCACCAACCAGCAACTCATCCAGCAGGATACAGAACATTTAATTCATCCTCTTCACCACCAGGGAATGCATTCCAACGGACTCGTTTGGGTAAGAGGAAAAGGNGCCATCCTGGAGGACGCAGACGGTAAGGAATACCTTGACGGCCTGGCTGGNCTCTGGAACAACACCGCCGGCCACGGNCAACAAACGCTGGTGGACGCNGCATCCCAACAGATGGCAACCCTTCCCTATGCTTCAGGATACACGGGTAGTACGAATCCCAAAGCGATCGAACTTGCTGAGAGGCTTTCGGAGATGATGTATCCGAAAATCAATCATTTTTTCTTCACTTCCGGCGGAGGCGAGTCGAGTGACAGCAACTTCAAGATGGCAAGGTATTATTGGAAGCTCAAAGGCAAGCCGGAGAAAACGAAGGTGATTTCGAGGCAGTGGGGTTATCACGGGGTGACGTTGGCCGCGATGTGCGCCACCGGAATCAGCAGTTACTGGCCGATGTTCGAACCGAGAATCCCCGGATTCGTNCACATCCCTTCTCCATACCCCTACCGCTACCAGGCTCCTGAGGGAGTCAGCCAGGGAATTGCTGCGGCCNATGAACTGGAACAGGCCATACTCAGGGAAGGTCCTGAAACAGTCGCCATGTTCCTGGCAGAGCCGGTTCAGGGAGCCGGCGGNGTNATNGTTCCCCAAGATGATTATTTTCCGAGAATCCGTGAAATCTGCGATNAGTATGAGGTCCTGCTCGTGGCNGATGAAGTCATCACCGGTTTCGGAAGAACCGGAACCTTGTTCGGACTCCAGCATTGGGGAATCGAACCCGATATGATCCAGTTCGCCAAGGCGATCACTTCCGGGTATTTTCCCCTCGGAGGAATCGGGATCAGCGACGAAATTCACCAGACAATGACGGACAGTGGAACTCCATGGATGCACGCCTACACCTACAGTTCCCATCCCGTAGGATGCGCTGTTGCGCTGGCCATGCTGGACCTGATCGAAAAAGAGGATTTCCCGACCCAAGCCCGGGAAAAAGGAGCCAGACTGTTGAAAAACCTCAAAGAGGCTTTGGAAGATCATCCAAACGTTGGTGACGTCCGAGGGCTTGGAATGATGTGCGGGATCGAAATCGTCAAGGACAAAGCCACCGGCGAAGAATTCGATGCCTCCGAAAAAATCGGGCCCAAGGTTCACCAGGCCGGAGTTGAACGAGGACTCTTCAGCCGTGTCCGGGGAGATGTATACTGTCTTGCTCCTCCGATCATCACCACCGAATCACAACTCGATCAAATCGTCGAAATCCTCAAAGACTCCATCACGGAAGTTTTAGGCTAGTTCGTCCTGGAGGTTGATTTGGAGCTTCCTTTTTCTGAAGCCTGTGAACGCAATAAGGGACCGATCCTTGAGGTTTTAAGGAAGGTNTTCAGCAAAACTGAGACGGTTCTGGAAATTGGAAGCGGTACCGGACAACATGCCGTTCATTTTTCCAAACATTTACCCCATCTGGTTTGGCAACCCACGGAATTAGGTGAAAGAGTTGCCATGCTGAAAAGCAGGATTGATCTCGAAGGTCCCGGAAATCTGTTACCCGCCAAAGAACTGGATGTGTTACGGAATAATTGGGAATTGGAAAAAACCGACGCCGTTTTCATCGCGAACGTGTTTCATATTGCCCCAATCGAGGTCATGCATACCTGTTTAAAAGGAACATCAAAGTGTCTGAAGCATTTGGGGATTTTCTGTGTTTACGGCCCCTTTCGTTTTGGAGGGGAGTTCACCAGTCCAAGTAATGNNGAATTCGATTNTTCATTGAAAACGAATAANCCNGAATGGGGAATTCGGGATTTTGAACAATTATGTCAGGTGGCGGAAGAGGAGGNTCTTGCTTTTCAGCATAACTANTCNATGCCNGCCAACAATCAACTCCTGGTTTTCAAGAAACATTCTCNAACCGGGAACCTTAGCCTGGATTCAACTCAAGACTGATTTCCGTCCTTCTCAAAAAGGGAATCGTCCAGGGGGGATCATAAACCATGATCGATGACTGAGAGGGTTCACCGAAGTTCTGCTGCTCCAACCACTTTTTGAGAAGTTCTGCATGATTTTCCATCTTGGTTTCAGAATGGAAACCACCGGCTTTATAAACTGCCGTTTTCCGGTTTTTGATTTCTCGGATGGAAATTCTCGGGTCCTTGGGAACCGGAAGCGTTTCCATGTTGTATTCTGATGGCATGACGAAACTGATGATCCAGGAAGAATCCTGGGATTTGACCATTTCCACNGGAGCAGTCATCGCCATTTTCTCGGAAGATACCTTCTTGGCCTGAAGTCCCTCACGGACCTGACTCCTTGCAATGTTTTTCCCAAAAATATACCCTGCCAGCCTTCGAAAACCCTCATTGGTCGCTTCATCATAGTCTCCCTCGACGGTGGTTTCCGCAATCAGGTAGGTTTCGTATTCTCTGATTTCATAAGCACCTTCGGTATGGACGACCTTATAATTTGGGACTTCCTCGTTCCTGATTCCGATCAGGGAACAGCCTGTACTCAAAACCGTTCCAAATAAAATCAACCATTTCATCTGTTGCCTTCGTAATAGAAAATTTGGAAAAATATTTAAGAATCAGAGAAACTTTACGTTCANNTTGATCCATCAGACTATAAAAACAAAATCCTAGATTTGAAAATGAGCTACGAAAATATAGTACAGAAACTTCAAAAAGATGAAGTCGTTCTCCTTGACGGGGGNACGGGNACCGAATTGCAAAAGCGGGGATTGGATATGGTCCCTGGTGCCTGGTGCGGTCCGGTTTCTCTGAAAAATGCGGACGTACTTGAGAAAGTCCATCTGGATTATATTGAGGCCGGCGCCGATATCATCACCGCCAATACCTACGCTTCCTCGAGGATCATGCTTCGGGAAGCCGGTTATGAAGATCAATTCGAAGAAATCAACCGAGTTGCAATCGAAACCGCTCTCCGTGCCCGGGACAAAAGTGGTCAGAAAAACATTCTGGTCGCCGGGTCACTTTCCCATATGATCCCGATTCCTGAGGGAACCGACCGTGCTTCNAAAACACCTCCTTCGACCGATTTTATGGAGGAGTCTTTTGAGGAGTTGGCAATGCTTCACAAAGAATTGGGATGCGATTTGATTCTTCTGGAAATGATGAAACATCCCGAACGAATCAATATGGTCATGAAAGGAGCCCTGAAAACAGGTCTTCCTCTGTGGGCAGGATTTTCCTTCCGAGAAAATGAATCCGGTGAACTCTGCTGTTATGATGATCCCTCGATTTCCCCCCAGGAAGTCCTTGATGCAATGCCACCAGAATCNGTGGATGTGATGGGAGTCATGCATTCATCGGCAAACATCACCGGGCGAGGAATTGAAACCATCCAAAATGTCTGGAGCGGACCGTTATCCGCCTACCCTGATTCCGGATTCTTCAAAATGCCCGATTGGCAATTTGAAAACATCCTTACTCCCCAGGAATTGCTGGATTTCTCAAAAGAATGGTACGGAATGGGAACTCGAATTCTCGGAGGATGCTGTGGGCTCGGACCGGAACACATCGAGGCACTCTCGGAACTGAAATCCTAAGATTTTNTTCTCCAAAANNTTTNCCAAGTCCATAAACNCATGAACATGNTCAAACTCCTTCTGCTCCTATGCTTCATCAGTGGAATGTCGTTTTTTTCGGAACAATCCTTNGCTGATCAGNATGATCCTAGATTGGCAACGCTTTTCCTCAAACTTGGAAATGCCGAAACTCCTCAAGAATCAAAACCCTTCGAAAGACAGATCTGGCAAGTCTGGATGGAACATGAGAGTCCTGAAATCAGCACCAAACTTCAGGAAGGGAGCCGGGCCATGCAGGCTCAAGACTTCGGGAAAGCCCTGGNATTGTTCAGCGAATTGACGGAAGAGGCTCCCGGATTCGCGGANGNTTGGAACAAACGTGCTACCGTTCTGTATCTGATGGGGAGACTCCAGGAATCTGCAAAAGATGTTGAACAAACCCTCAACCTCGAACCCCGACACTTCGGTGCCCTTTCAGGAAAAGGACTGATCCTGATGGCGCTGAAAGACTGGTCTGGAGCCATTGAAGCCTTCGAACAAGGACTGAAAGTGCATCCGAATATGTCTTCAGCACAGAGTCACCTTCAATTTCTGAAAAAGAAACAAAAAGAAGAAATGACTTAATGAGTTNGAATTTGAATTATATTTCAAATAATTCAGGATCCGTTTTGAGAGGGTACATTGCTCTTCCNAAGCGCTCGTAGGGAATTGAATGAAAATCCTGAGTAAACAAACCCGAAGCATCAACATTAAAAATGGATCCTGCAATCGATTCAAATCCACTTCTAAAATGCCCGGTTGATTTAAGGCTAAGATAATTCATTTTGGAACAGTCCAAACCGAGAATCTTGGAAAATGCTAAATCAACAGGTTGTTGTTTTTTACTGATGATAATNATTGAAACGCCNTGNTGCTTAAGCAGTGCNGATAAACCAAGATTTTCTTCAACCCCTTTCCACATGGGGCCCTCGTAGACAAACCTGCCATCTGAAAGAGATACGATTTCTGCATCTATGTTTATAGGCGGCCCACACATTGGATGTGATTTTCCCCCGACAGGCTGAACTAATTTCCCTCCTTCGCCAATTTCATGCGCTGCGGATGCTGCNTCAGGATCAACTAAGTAAAGAACAGCAGCATCCTTGAGTCCTTTCTGGATAAACAACCTTAAAATCTCAGTGCTGTCACCGGGGGCACCCCCGCCAGTGTTATCAGCTTGGTCAGCAAGAATAATGGGATATTTACCTTTTTCTTCTCCCATTTTCAGCGCTTCATGTGGTTTTAATGAAGGATTTGTCCATTGACTTCTTTTTTCCCAAATCCATTCGCTGAGTTGGTTTGCATTTTGATGAGCTGATTCCGGATCATCATTCGTTACTACTATAGCTGAAGCACCCACAACGGGGCTGTCTATCCATTGGTAACCAACTCCCAGACTGCAGGAAACCACTTCAGTTTGTTGTTCGATTCTTTCCAATTCACGGATTGCATCTCTCATAGGAGGCTCTGAATCAATCATTTTTGGAGCACTCCACAGGATTGGTAATGATCTAAAAACCATTGTTGGTTTAATAGAACCATCAAAAATCTTATCAAGTATGCTTACAGCCTCCTCTGCCCTCTCATGCATATCGATATGCGGATAGGTCCTCATCACAAGAATGACATCGGCAGCGTCAATCGATACCTGTGAAACGTTACAATGAAGATCATGAACTGCCAAAATTGGACATGATTCCCCTACAACTTCCCTGACCTCTTGAAGAACTCTTCCGTCGGCATCATCAATTCCATCGGCGGCAAAGGAACCATGAAGACTCAACAAAATTCCATCAACAGGAAGTTGGGACTTTAGGTTTTCCAAAAGCTCTTGCAAAAGAAAATTAAAGGTTATCTTTGATGCTGGAGCACCAGATTGAGCTTTAAACCAAACAAGAGGAGCGAGATCCCAACCTCTATGTTTGATTCCGGAAATATACCCGTCAATCACTGTATTCGATTCACCTGAAATAGTTTTTAGTTCATGAGCACTTATCTTTGATTTTAAAAAATCTTCTAATGAGGTTTCTCCTGGTAAAAATCCTGCGGTTTCATGTTCTATACCTCCTACAGCAATTTTTTTCTTAAGACCGTCACTCATAGCATTTTAGATCCTGAAACTGAGCAATAACAAAACGTCAATATTTTACTCATTGTATTTTGCTAGACTAATCCTTTACTTAATAATTCCTTATCCAAGGCAACCTGGTAATCATTTGCTGATTGTTCATCTATTTCAACAGAAGTACCATAATAGATAAATCCTAGAGATTTCCTTGAATGGGAACTGCGATTTGAATCTGCAGAATGAATCATTAATGCATCATGAGCGAGCAGAGTACCAGCTTTACAGATTAAAGTAATTTTTTTNCACTCTTTGAGTGAAACATCTTCTTCAGGAATCCGTTGAGAAAAACCAAGAATTCCTGAGTTTTGATGGTCTTTAAGACCTTGCTTGTGCGAACCTAAATAATATTGAATAGCCCCATTTGTTTCATTAACGTCATCGAGCGCCAACCAAAAAGTGATTGCCTTAATTGGTTTAATTTTAAAGTAGAAACCATCTTGGTGGGGTGGTGTTGGTTTACTGTATTTAGGAGATTTATTAAAATATTGCANATTGATCACTTTAGGATTTTCACCTAATAGCTTTCCTGCTAACTCGTAAATTCTNCCATGTATCAAATCATTAAAAAAAGTGTTATATTCAAACATTTTTTGAATTTGTTTTAAGCTTTCTTTTTGATTTTTTTGATCATAATATACCTGATTTTCTGGCATTTTTGGAACNACTTCATCAATGTATAATTCTAACTGATCTTTGATTTCTTTCAATTCCTCGGAATCAAACATNTCATTCTTGACGAAATAACCATCTTCTTTAAATTTTTGAATCNTTTCTNAATTATAATTTATATTATTCATATCAAATGATAATTGAATTTATAACTTTCATTTTTTTTACTTCGTGATAGTGATAAACACTAAACTCTTGATTCAGTTTCTTCTCTTTTCTTACAAGAAATTCTGCATAATCTGTTTTATTCCAGGCAATAAATGCTAGTTCTAAATTTTCCATGATCATTTCAAAATCATGGTTCAAATCTGAGAACAGAATGGGACCTGTATCAGGTTGAACCATTTTTACCTCTTCATTCACATTTATTGTTTTGATTGGATATTGAATGAGAAATCGATATTTTTCATTTTCAATTTCAGTAATAGCATTCAATGGCACTCCTTCAAAGGTCAGGTCTATGATTTTACCAAAATCCGTAATGGTCTTCGCTCTACTCTGGTTGATTATGGTTTTGAATGAACTGAAATTATCTTCAATACTTCCATACTGCCTTATCGGTTGAACTCCTAGGCTAGGGGGATATAGAGGCACACTGACTTGTGAGTGCTCGAATGTTTTTATGATTAGATAATTCTGTTTCGAAAATATTGGAAGATAATCAGCATTCGGATCTGTCCAAAAATCCTGTACTACTCCTACTCTTTCTGTCTTACAGCTCGAACCTACAAAATAAGACTGTTTTCTGCTAGTAGCTTTTTCATAAAGTTCAGCAAAACACTCTATATTGATTCTTACATTATTTATGGGCAGGGGCGGAGAATGACTCACCGTTTTAGGTTTAATTTTTGATAAATCTAATTGGAATAGAATAAATGATGTGGAGAAATCAAAAAATTTCATGAAACATTGATCAAATAAGATTCAGAACAATTCTTTTTCAAAATCATTTACTTCTTGATAAGAAGTTGTTCCATTTAGTAATTTACCAAGCCGTGGTTTTCGATGGTTATAAACTTCAACAGCATCAGCATCAGCATATCTTAAAAATAAATATCTTCTGTATTTTTTCGTTCTATTGGGATTGGATTTATGAAGCATCAAACAGTGAAATATAATACTTTCACCTGCTTTTAATGGTATTGGAATAGCATCTGATTCATTTACGCTTAAATCAATTTCATTAAGTTCATTTTTCCATTTTTGGGTTACTCTAAATCCTAATTCTTGTTGACCCCATAAATGGCTACCGGGAATTAACCAGATACANCCATTNTCGATATTTGAATCATCAAATGATGTAATTGTGGTAACCGTATTGTAGGGATCCAATTCTCCATAGCCATTATCTTGATGCCAACCTACACGTTTTTCATTATTTTTTAATTTAAATGACAGTTGTGACTGAACTCCTTTAATATTGTACCCAATTATCTTTGTCATAATTTCAATAAATGGACCATAAAAGTAGAAATTTCTTACTGCATCAGAGTGATGATGAATATTTTGAAGAAGTGTGTTTTTTAACCAATTCTTGTTCGCATCATAACCTTCTTTTAAATCAAACCAGGTTTTCATGCATTCTTGTTTCATCAATTTCAACTGCTCACGANTCAATGTCTTGCCTAAATGGGCATATCCATTTTTATTATAAAATTCTTGGTCAAATAATAACATCT
>FUFK010075432.1_pt1 | contig 20719 bp, 18 predicted proteins | sample 1021851 | NCBI WGS metagenome assembly FUFK01 (sample SAMEA51879418, study PRJEB19060) | metagenome
AAAATTCCTTTTGATGGAGTTATTACTGGGGAAATTAATAAAGATTGGGCTCGTCAAATGAGGCCATGGATTGCAATTGCTTGGTCTGCTCTAACAATTGGTATTGCTCTTGGAAGTTGGTGGGCATATTACGAATTAGGTTGGGGTGGTTGGTGGTTTTGGGATCCAGTTGAAAATGCTTCTTTTATGCCATGGTTAGTTGCAACAGCGTTACTACACTGTGTAAGAATACTCGAAAAAAAATTAATATTTATAAACTGGACAATNTTGTTATCAATCCTGGCTTTTTCCTTTTCTTTATTAGGCACTTTTATCGTAAGATCAGGATTATTAACGTCAGTACATGCTTTTGCTTCCGATCCTTCNAGAGGAGTTTTTATTTTAATAATTTTAGGTATATCAATAGGTGTTCCTNTAATTTTATATACAATTAAAAGCTCATCTTTTAATGAAGAAAAAAGTAATTTTGATATAGTCAGTAAAGAAAGTGCAATTTTAGTAAATAATTTATTTCTTACTACAGCAACTTTAACAGTTTTAATAGGCACTCTGTACCCTTTATTTTTAGATGCTATTAATGGAAACAAGGTATCTATTGGTCCAGCATATTATAACGCTACTTTTGCTCCAATTATGGCACCAGTTGTGTTTTTGATGGCTATCGCACCATTCTTAAATTGGAAAAAATACACAGATAAAAATTTTATAAAAAAAATAATATTTCTATCTGCTGTAACTTTCTTAGGAGGTACATTATTATACTTAATTGAAAAAAAATCAATTTTTGCATTAATGTGTGGCTCTCTTTCAATTTGGCTTTTCACAGGAGTTATTACCGATTTAATTTCAAAAATTCGAGAGGCTAAGGTTAAATTGCAAAACATAAAACAAATATTTTTCTTTATCTCAAAAATTAATTTAGGAATACATGTAGCACATATTGGAGTTGCAATTTTTCTTGCAGGAGTTACCGGAGAACAATTTTATAAAAGCGAGTATAATGTAATAAAAAAAGTTGGCGATATAATAAATATTGGAACAAAATCACTAAAGTTTGATAAAATTGAAAATATAGATGGACCTAATTACAACTCACTAATGGCAACCTTCACTCTATACGAAAATAATAAATTTATTAGTAAACTAAGGCCAGAAAAACGTTTCTATACTAATGAAAAAAGCCAGACAACAGAAGCCGCAATCTTATCAGATTTTTGGGGTGATACATATTTAGTTCTAGGTGAAGGAGACAACAAAACAGGATGGTCTTTAAGAATATATTCAAACCCATTAGTATCTTGGATATGGGCTGGTGCTTTTTTTATGGCAGTCGGAGGCATCTTATCTGTCACACAAAAATCATCAAGATTTAGAAATGTTTAATAAAATATTATGAAACATAATTTGAAAATTTTAAATGTTTTACCTTTAACAGTATTTTTTTTTATAATATTGTCTTCGGGTATAGTTTTATATCAATTAAAAGTCGACAAAAGAATTGAANGATCTTTANCTTCTCAATTAATTGGGAAAAACATTCCTGAAACATTAATTCCTAAAGAAAACTTCATTGAAAAAATTAATAATTTAGAAAATTTAAATTTTGAAAAATACCATGACCAAATTTTTGCCGTTAATTTTTTTGCATCATGGTGTGCTCCCTGTAGANTAGAAGCACCANTTATTGATGAATTAAGTAAAATTCTACCAGTTATTGGAATAGCATATAAAGATAAATATCTAGATACAAAAAAATTTTTGGATAATTTTGGTAATCCTTATATAGAAACAGGAATTGATAAATCTGGTAAAATAGCTATCGAGTGGGGAGTTTACGGAGTGCCAGAAACTTTTCTAATTAATAAGAAAGGTGAAATAATTTATCGTCATGCTGGCCCACTTCTATATAGCATTTTTAAAGACGAAGTTTTGCCATTCTTAGAGAGTAGTAAGAATGACTAGAAAGTGTAAAATAATTATAATATTTTCTTTTTTATTTTTTTTTAATAATGAACTTCAGGTNTTTGCTAAATCTATAAATGANGAAATCAANATAAACAACAGAACAAGGGAGATTTCTCAAAACATTAGATGCCTTGTTTGTCAAAATCAAAGTATAGACGAGTCTAATTCTGAATTAGCAAAAGATTTAAAGATTTTAATAAGAGAAAAGCTTATAGATGGTGTTAGTAACGAAGAAATTTATGGATATTTGAGAGAAAGATATGGAGATTATATCTTGTTAAAACCACCTTTAAATTTAAATACTATCTTATTGTGGTTTTTACCATTTATTGTTTTAATATTTGGCTCAATATTGATTTTTAAAATCATAAAATCTAACCAAAAATAAAAGAGAATAGATAATGTTATTTATTGCTATTTTATTTATAAGTTTATTTTCAATAATTTATATTTTTTACAATTTTTCTAATAAAAATTTTTTAAATATTACAAATTTTAAACCTAAATCCAAAAAATTCCTTCTGTACCTTAATATTCTATTTTTGTTTTTATTAAGTTCACTAATTTATTATAAAATAGGAAATCCATTTATAAATATGGACCAACTGTACTCTTCAAAAGAAAAACTTGTAAATAAAAATATTGCACAAAAAAAAATTATAAAACGTGATTTGGAAAATTTTGACAAACTAGTTTTGTTATCAGATCAAAATCCAAAAAATCTAGATATTCTTCTTGAATTAGCAAGGACTGCTTCACGACTTAATAAAACCGATGTGGAGATCTCATCCTTAANAAAAATATTGTCTATCAAAAATTCTCCCAATCTCAAATCTCTATTAGCTCAAGCAATTATCAAAAAAGCTGACGGACAAGTCACACCAAAGGCAAAAAAANTAATTAAAGAAGCTCTNTCTGAGGATCCATTAAATCCTGGAGCCAATTATTTAAACGGATTAGCACAATCACAAATTGGTAATGAAATGTTAGCATTTGAAATTTGGACTGAATTATATAAACGAACTAGTAAAAATGATACTTGGAAAAAAGATCTTGAAAAAAATATAAGAATAGCGGCAAAAAACTTAGGGATTTCTAAAAAAGCTCTAGAAAATAAGTTAAAGAATGATGTTTTAGCAAATAATGATTTAACGAAAGAAATTTTAGATTTAAATGAAAAAGAACAAAACATAAGAATTAATCAAATGGTTGAACAACTTGCAGATCGGCTTAAANATGACAAAAATGATCTAGAAGGTTGGATTAAGTTATATCAATCTTATAAAGTTCTAGGAAAAAATGAAAAAGCATTAAAAGCTATAAGAGATGCCATAAAACTAAATCCACAAAATATAAATTTAAAACAAATACTTTTAAGAGAATTACTACCCACGAACAAAAAGCCTGTTTTTTCAAAAGAAACAAACAAACTTGTAAATGATATTTTAGTTTTAGAACCAAATAATGTAGATGGTTTATTTTTTAGTGGCTTTGCTGCTTACAATAAGGGAGAAAAGAAAAAAGCTATTACTTATTGGGATTTATTACTAAAACAACTACCCAAGGATTCTTTAATGTCAAAAGAAATAAATAAAAGGATTAAATTACTTCAGGATTAATTTAATCTTTTTTGATTTGGTATTTTTGCATTATTGGCAAAGATAGTAACCCAAACCCAAGGGATAAAATTGGAATACCAAAAGCTTTAAAAGATACCCATTGATCAGTAGTTAAATTACGCCAAGCTATTTCATTAGCAATAGCCATTACTATAAACATACCAACCCATAACCATGTTAATTTATCCCAGCCCTCTTCTTTTAACGAAACTGCAGATTTCATGATAGCAGCTAGTGGGTTCTTACCTAGAATTTTACCTGAAGCTAAAACTCCTGCAATTATTATAGACACTATTGTTGGTTTGATTTTAATAAAAAATTCATCATCAAAAAATATTGTTAATCCACCAAAAAAAACAACCGCAACACATCCTGCAGCAGCCATCATTGGTATGTTTTTAAACCAATACCAAGATAGTATCAGAGATAATAATGTACTTATCACCAAAACTGCTGTACCAGCCATTATGCCGTAAAAATAATTAACACCAAAGAACAATAATAGCGGACCCATCTCTAAAATGGATCTATAACCCTCTTTTTTGTCTACTTCCTGCAACGAACTCTCCTACGCTAAAATTAAACTCTTACTGTGAATAAACTCTTCTATATTGTCTGTAGCAAATCTTAACAAATCACCATTTTTTGAAAATCTTGCATTTTCGCTTAATTCACGTCTCCACTCTTTAGCACCTGGTAAAGAGTTATACAAACCTAAAATATGTCTAATTACAGAGTGAACATTACCTTCATCATTTTTCACAAATTCATCAATATAGTCAGCCATTTTCATGGCTATTTGATATCTTGTCTTAATTTTTTCTTTTTGATTTAGGACTATTTTATCTACAGAGGATAGAATATACGGATTTTTATATGCTTCTCTTCCAATCATAAACCCATCAAGTGAATATTGTTTAACTAAATTTTGTCCCTCTTGTATTGACTTAATTCCACCATTAATAATAATTTTTAGATCTGCCCTTCTTTTTTTTAATGCCCCAACCCTAGAATAATCTAAAGGAGGGATTTCTCTATTTTGCTTTGGACTTAATCCATTCAACAGAGCTTTTCTAGCATGAATAACGAATAACTTTACTCCTTCAGCGGACACTTGATCAATAAAGTTATCTAAACCTTTTACTTCATCCATATCATCAACACCAATCCTACATTTAATTGTAATGGGTAATTGACTAACATCTTGCATAGCCCTCACACATTCTGAGACAATTTTAGGTGTTTTCATAAGGCATGCTCCAAATGATCCATTCTGGACTCGATTTGAAGGACATCCAATATTTAAATTTATTTTTGAGTATCCATAACTTTGACCAAACTTAGCTGCAAGAGATAATTTCTTAGGATCATTGCCACCTAATTGAAGAACACATGGCAATTCTTCATTATTAAATGCTAACAATTTGTGTCGTGGCCCAAAAATTAAGGCATCAGCAGAAATCATTTCAGTATATAAAACTGCTGAACCAGATAAGAGTCTNTGNAAATATCGACAATGCNTATCTGTCCATTCCATCATTGGAGCTACAGAAAACTTTTCCTCAAATATCAATTTATTGCTCTACAAATATTTAATAATTCATCATTATTTACAATATTTATAAAATTTAGCCAAGATTATTAAAATAATAATAAATAGAATTTCATCAATTAAAGCGTGTTTTAGTTTTCTTGAGATTTTTCTAAGGCCTCAGCTAAGTCGTCTAAAATATCATCTACATGTTCAATACCAACTGATAATCTTACATATGAATCTGATACACCAGATTTTAATTTATCTTCAGATGATAATTGACTATGTGTTGTAGTTGCTGGATGTATAGCAAGGCTTCTTGAGTCACCAATGTTTGCCACGTGGTAAAATAATTTTAAGTTATCTATAAACTTTTTACCTGCTTCTGCACCACCTTTCAATTCAAATCCAACTAGACCTCCAAATCCCTTATTTAAATACTTAACTGCATTTTCTTTAGAAATTCCTGTTTGTAACTCAGGGTAAATTACATGATCCACTGATTTGTGGTTTTCTAAAAAATGAGCAACTTTTGAGGCATTTTCACAATGTGTTTTCATTCTTAAACTAATAGTTTCAAGTCCTTGTAAAATTAAAAAAGCATTAAATGGGCTTAATGCTCCTCCTAGGTCACGTAATAAAGTAACCCTAGCTTTTATAATGTAGGCAATGGGACCTAATGGTTTTACAGCATCAACCCATACAGCTCCGCCATATGAGGGATCAGGTGTGTTTAAAGCTGGTTGTCTTTCTTTTCCAGCTCCTTCCCAATCAAAATTACCACTATCAATAATCAAACCTCCAATTGAGTTCCCATGACCACCAATATATTTAGTGAGTGAATAAACAACAATTGCTGCCCCATGGTCAAAAGGCCTACAAATAACTGGAGATGCTGTGTTATCTATAATCAGCGGTATTCCATACTTCTTTCCGATTGCACTCACTTCAGAAATAGGAAAGACTTTTAATTTTGGGTTAGGTAAAGTTTCAGCATAATAAGCTCTTGTTTTATCATCAGTTGCATTTTCAAATGCTTGTGGATCTGATGGATCAACAAATCTAACTTCGATACCCATATCCTTTAAGGTGTTTGCAAATAAATTCCAAGTACCACCATATAAGTCAGTTGAACTAACAATATTATCTCCAGCCTTAGCAAGATTTTGAATAGCAAATGCAGATGCTGTTTGACCAGAAGATAATGCTAATGCAGCAACGCCCCCCTCTAGAGCTGCTAATCTCTTTTCCAATATATCATTGGTTGGGTTCATAATTCTTGTGTAAATATTACCCAATTCTGATAAAGAAAATAAATTCGCTGCCTGCTCAGTATTAGCAAACTGATAACTTGTGGTTTGATGAATTGGCACCGCAACTGAACCTGTTGTTTCNTCTGCTCTCCATCCAGCATGAAGACTAAGGGTTTCTGGATTTATAAAATTACTCATTTATATATTCCTCTTAAAAAACTAAGCGTTTAGAATAGAATTTTCAAAAATTAAACAAAAAAAGGAAATATTTTTATATTTTTTTTAAAAAACAATGAAAATTAGAAAAATTTTCTTAAAAGTTATTTTTAAAAAGAAATAAAATTGTGAAATAATAGATGTCAATGATGATGGTGCTTTTTCATCTCGTTTGATTTTTTTCTTTTACCCATAATCGGCATATTAACAACTATTGACCCTGCGTTTTTAAAATTAAATTTAACTTTTTGTAATTTTGTTTTTTTTAGAGATTTTGTTAAATCAATAAACATAATATGAAGGCTTCCAGGTTTAAAATCTAATTGTGATTTAGATTTAATTAACACTCCTTCTTCTAAATGTTTCATTATCATTATGTTGTTTTTAATATACATATCATGAAGTTCTATCCTTTTTGAAAAATCTGATTCCACAGAAATCAAACGCTCATTCTTCTCATTTTTATTTTCAATTTTAATATAACCTGCAGTTATATTATTATTAGCAATTACTTTTTTTATCCAAAAATCTGATAAAACTAAACCTTTAAAAGTAATTGTTTCAGAAAAACTTTGTGAAGATAACAAAATAAAAGTAAATAAATATAAGAACTTTAATACATACTTAGGTGAAACCATAAATTTTTATCCTAATTTATTAAATCATGCTGTATAACTTATTACGGTTAGTATCAAATAAATGGAAAGGTAACAATCAAGATTTATGCAATTAGCTGATAACCCAATCACAAAAATTATATTAGAAAAGTTAAAACACAAAGATTTTCGAAACTTAAATCATCTTATTTTTGATGAAAAAAGACCTTCTGAATTCCAATATGAACTTCAAGATTTAAAAATTGATATTACAAGGCAATCCCTTGACAAAGAGATAAAGGAAGATTTGATAGATCTTGCTAAAGAAACTAAAATAAAAACAAAAATAAGTGAACTTATNTCAGGTGCAAAAGTAAACTTATCTGAAAATCGTTCTGTTGATCATTTTAGTCTAAGAAAAGAAGAACGTTTCAAAACACAAGAATGGAAGAAACTTCGAAATTTTGTTCAAAATATTTCAAGCAAAAATAATTTTAAACATATTGTGAACATTGGCATTGGTGGATCTGACTTAGGACCTTTAATGGTTAACAAAGCGTTGAAAAGTTTTTATAAAGTTCCTGATATTTTATATGTATCCAATATTGACCCAACCAAGATCTCTGAAATATTTATAAAATGTAATCCCAAAGAAACTCTATTTATAGTTACATCTAAAAGCTTCAGTACACTTGAAACTCTTGAAAANGCAAAGATTGTGGCAGAATGGTTATCCAAACATAAAGTTTCTTTAAATGATTCTATGGTTGCGGTTACATCAGTGAGAAAAAAAGCATTAGATTGGGGATTTAAAGATTCAAACATCTTTGAAATATCAGAAAATGTTGGAGGACGTTACTCTCTTTGGTCATCAGTAGGTATGTCAATATTTATTGGTTTAGGGGAAGATAATTATAAAAATTTTCTTCTTGGGGCAAGGACAATGGATGAGCATTTCATAAATGAAGAAGTTGAAAATAATATTCCGATTATCCTTGCTTTANTGAGAATATGGAACCGAAATTTTTTAAATAGAAATAATCATTGCATAGTTCCTTATACTGACAATCTTTCTAAATTCCCTGCATGGGCGCAACAATTAGAAATGGAAAGCAATGGGAAAGGTGTTGATATTAACGGCGCTACTCTAAAAATGCCAGCAAGCCCAATAATCTGGGGAGAAGTAGGNACTAATGCACAACATAGTTTCTTTCAATTTTTGCATCAAGGGTTAGAAGTAAGCCCAACAGATATTTTAGTGCCTCGTAAACCTNTAAGTACAATTTGCTTCAAAGGCTCTGAGAAAAATCACGAATATTTATTAATAAATGCAATTGCACAGGCTGAAGCTCTAGCAAGAGGTTCAGTTGATTTAATTAATCAAAATAAAAATTTTTTAGGAGGCAGGCCTTCAACAATAATAAGTTGGGAAGAAAACACACCATTTTCTATTGGGATGTTAATAGCTCTTTATGAAAATATTACAATTGCATCTGGATTCCTTTGGAACATTAATAGCTTTGATCAATGGGGAGTGGAACTTGGAAAAACTATTGCTAACAAGATCTCCAATGATAAAAATGATAAAGATTTGACACCAGCAGCCAAAAAATTTTTAAATCAAAAATAATTATAAATAAGTTTATATTAAGCTCATTTGTCATTTTTGAATTTAGATTGCCTTTGATAATTAAAATTGTAAAAATAAACTAAAAAATGGTGTTGTGCGAATGAGTTATACGATAAGAGATTTAATTAATAACAACAAAGATGAAAATATTGCAATCACATCTGAAAATAATAATGTAATTAAATATTCAGATTTAAAAAAACACATCTTTAATATTTCTGGTCAATTAGCTAGCCAAGGAATTACACCATCCAATAGAGCGGCGATAGTCCTACCAAATGGTCCAGAAATGGCAACTGCCTTTTTGTCAATTTCTAGTTATATGTCAGCTGCTCCTTTAAACCCTTCATATAAATTAAAAGAATATGAATTTTACCTTCAAGATCTTATGCCTAAAATAGTTATTGTAGAAAAGGATAGTCAGAATCCAGCAGTTGAAGCTGCAAAAAATCTGGGTATAGAAATATGTGAAATCAAAAAGATAGATAATGCACCAGCTGGAATATTCAATTTATACAACAAAACTACAAATTTCGAACTTGCTACTGAAAATAATGAAGCCTTGGTTTTGCATACATCTGGAACAACCTCAAGACCAAAAGTTGTACCATTAACAAATAAAAATATTTTTTCATCAGCAACTAATATTGCAAATTCTCTTCAACTAAGCTCACAAGATCATTGTTATAACATTATGCCTCTTTTTCATATTCATGGATTAATTGCAGTATTAAGTTCTTCGATTAATGCTGGAGCTTCTGTTTATGCGAGCAGTGGTTTTAATGCACTTAAATTTTTAGAAACAGCAGATAAAGAATCAATCACATGGTATTCTGGTGTTCCAACAATGCATCAAGCTATTTTAATGCGTGCAAAAAAGAACCCAAAACTTGCCGAAGAACTTTCTCTAAGATTTATCAGATCTTCATCTGCCTCATTACCTCCAGCTGTTTTTGATGAACTAAAAAAGATATTTAAGACAACCGTCATTGAAGCTTACGGAATGACCGAAGCCACTCATCAAATGACATCAAATCCTATGCCTCCAGAAAAACAAAAAGCTGGCTTTGTTGGTAAACCAGCAGGACCTGAAGTTTGTATAATGGACGCACAAGGTAACAAACTTGATAGTGGTGTGGATGGAGAAGTATGTATCCGCGGAGATAACGTGACAAATGGCTATGAAAATAATGAAGAGGCTAATAAAACTGCTTTTATAAATGGATGGTTTAGGACAGGAGATCAAGGTCATTTTGATGATGAGGGATATTTAAAAATTTCTGGAAGATTAAAGGAAATTATAAATAGAGGTGGAGAAAAAGTATCACCTTTAGAAGTAGATAATANCTTAATGGAACACAAGGCTGTTGAACAAGTTGTAACTTTTGCAGTTAAAGATAATTTACTTGGAGAGGCGATAGGCGTTGCAATTGTATTAAAGAGTGGAATTGATTGTAATGAAACAGATATTAAAAATTATGCCCGAAAACATCTTGCTGATTTTAAAATTCCAAAATATATACGTTTTTTAGAAGAAATACCTAAAGGAGCCACAGGTAAATTGCAAAGAATCGGACTTGCAGAAAAACTTGGTTTAGAATAGAGAAATGTTGAAATGAATATTTGTGTATTTGGTGCAGGAGCTATTGGAGGATATATTGGATGCTGCTTAAGTAAAGCTGGAGCCAATGTTTCATTGATTGCTAGGGGACCCCATAAAGAAGCTATAGAAAAAAATGGGTTAACCTTAATCACTGGAAATAGTTCAGATACTTTTAATTTGAAAGTAACAGAAAATCCAAAAGAGTTAGAAACTCAAGATTATATAATAATTGGTGTTAAAGCGCATGCTATAGCTGGTATTGTTGAAAATTTAAAACCACTTTTAAATAAAAATACATCTATTTTATCTGCAGTTAACGGAATACCTTGGTGGTATTTTTACAAAGCAAACTCAAATACAATTTTAGAAAACACTCATATAGATTCTGTTGATCCTGACGGTATTATCTGGAAAAATATAAATCCAGAACGAGCACTAGGTTGTGTTGTTTATCCAGCATGCGAAATAGAAAAGCCAGGTGTTATAAAACATATAGAGGGAAATAGATTTAGCCTTGGAGAACCTAGTGGCATAAATACAGATAGATTAAAAATATTATCTGATCTTTTTATTAAAGGTGGACTAAAAGCTCCACAAAAGAAAAATCTAAGAGATGAAATTTGGATTAAATTATGGGGGAATTGTTCATTTAATCCTATAAGCGCAATTACAGGAGCTAGCTTGGATATAATTGGAAACGATCCAAGTTCAAGAAACTTAATCAAACAAATGATGCTAGAGTGTCAAAAAGTTGGAGAGGCAGTTGGTGTTAATTTTGGTGTTTCAATTGACAAAAGAATTGATGGAGCTTCTTCAATAATTGGACATAAACCATCAACTAGACAAGATATTGAAATGAAAAGGCCTCTTGAAATAGATCCTATAATGAGTGCAATAATAGAAATTGGAAATAAACTCAATATTGCCACACCCATGTTAAAGCACATAAACAGTATTTTAAAACTAAAGGCAAATTATTTAGGTTTGTATAAAAGAAACGATCTTATAGAAAAATTAACAATCTAAATTTTCAAATGCATTAAAACCTTTTTTATCCTCAATTTCTACGACCCAACAATCTCTATCTATTTCTATTTCTTTAGAAATTCTCTTATCAATATCTTGAGAAGTTATTTTTTTTAGAGGATATAAATCTATAAACTCAATAATTTCTTTATCATTATTTAAATCATATTTGATATTTCNTGAAAAAAGTTTGGCAAAACCGTCTAGAGTGTCAATTTTAACAAATATAGCACCAGCCTGCTCATCTCCTCTTTTAACGATATAAGCACTTGTTAAATTTTTCTCTGCAATTCTAATGCCTGCATTAATTATTGTTTCTGCTTTTAATTCATTCATATTCTTTTATTTGAATATTAAAAATCCGAGCACCTGCCGGCTTTTTCCCAATCTCCGTATCTTGTNGGTTCTGGGCCCTTNGGGCCACCCTGCTCTTTTGGAATATTTACATTTTCATTTAATTTATCTTTTGTATTATTTTGTTCTTTTTCTTCGTTTAATTTTGTAGTTTTATTACTCATAATAATTTACTTTCTATAAATCTCATTTAGCAAATCACAGTATAATATTAATTTTTGTTATAAATACAAGGTAGTAGTTTTGATTGAACAAAAATCACTTAAATTTCAAAAATTAGCAAAAAACACGAGGTTAATTGCTTTAGAAATTTGGATTTTAATTTTTTATAAAAACAAAAANTTTGAAAAAACNATAGATAACTCCTTTGATTTTAATAAATTAGATAAAAGNGACAANTCCTTNGTNTATCTTCTGATTAATTCATCTATNAGGAGACANAAACAAGCACAAANAATTTATACTAAATACGCAAAGCAAGGNATANATCCAAGGAACAGATACTTGAATAGTATTTTGTTGATTGCAACTGTTCAACTAATTTGGCTAGAAATAGCACCTTATGCAGTCATAAATGAAGCCGTGTACCAAGCAAAATTATTCATTAGTGAGAAGCAATCTAGGCTAGTAAATGCAATTCTTAGAAAAATTAGTCAAAATAAAAAAGAATTTTCTCATATTATTTCAAATGAAGCTTCTAACTTACCAGAATGGCTTTTTAATAGTTGGAAATCCTTATACGGGAAAAAAAATGTTGACGAGATTGTTAAATTAGCAATGGATCCTCCTCCACTTGATATTGTTATATCAACAAAAATAACTAAAAAAGAAAAAGAAATAATTAAATCAGAGTTAAATGGCGTAGAGATATTTCCTAATGTCCTAAGGTGCCCATTTAATGGGAATGTGGAAGATCTACCTAGATTTAAAGATGGTATATGGTGGATACAGGACGCAGCATCTCAAATACCTTGCACTATATTATTAACAAAAATAAAAAAAAATTTTTTAAAATCAATACAATCTCTTAAAATAATTGATATGTGTTGCGCTCCTGGAGGTAAAACTGCACAACTGTTGGATAATGATTTGGTCATAGATTGTATTGAAAAAAATAAGAATAGATCCAGAATTTTTAAAAAAAACATGGCTCGACTTAATTTTAATCCAAATTTAATTAATGTGAATGCAGAAGACTTTAATCCAGAATATAAGGCTGATGTTATTTTAATAGATGCACCATGTTCAGGAACTGGTACAATTAGAAAAAATCCCGATATTTTTATAAGAAATGCTCCAAATAACTTAGATAACTTTGTATCAATACAAAATAAAATATTAGATAATTCAGCAAAAATCCTAAAGAAAAATGGCCTTATCATGTACGTGACTTGCTCTCTTCAAAAAATCGAAGGAGAAAGAAGAATAGAAGATTTTTTAAAAAGTCATAAACAATTTTCAATAGTAAGTTTTAACTCTGAAGATTTTCCTAAAATAAATGATAGCATTACAAAAGAAGGATTTATTAGAATTCTACCTAATCATTTTAATTTTAATTTTGAAAATGTTAGTAATGGATCTGACGGATTTTTTATAGCATTATTGAAAAAGGAAAAATAATTTAATGCTTAAGTTAATAGATATAATTACAAATAATTATTTTCTTAAACAAAAACTTAAAGTGACAATTCCTAAAACACCAGTAAGAAGACTGACTGATAACTGGCAAGGCTCAACTAAAAGTGGAAAAAGAATATTAAGTAACCCAGTTAATACAAAAACTATTCAGGATTTTAATAAATTCAATTTCATAAGAGATTTAAAATCAGAAGGAAGCATAAAAGCAAGGTCGACTGCACGATCATTAGTGGAAAACTGGATCAACGAAGATTATAACCTCCGATCTCATGAATATAATTCTGTAATAATGGCAGAAAGAATTTCATGTTGGAGCTTTAATTATTCTTGGTTTGCAGAGAGTGGTGGATTAGATTTTCAAAAAAAAATTTTAAATTCTATTGCCTTACAATCTAAATTTCTTGAATTAAAACTCGATCTATCAAACGACAACCTTGAAAAGATAATTATTATTAAAGGGATTTTAGTATCTAAGTCTATTTTATACGAAACGATAGATAATATTAATCAATTATTAACTGTTATTAATGAAAAACTCGAAATCTTGACTAATACTGATGGTGGGCACATAAGCAGAAGTCCTGTTAAGCAATTAAATTTATTGAGACATTTAATTGAGATAAGATCTATAATTGCGATTTTAAAAAATGTAGATGCTGATGGGTTGCATCAAAAAACAATAAAAATGGGAGAGTTTTGTAGAAGTTTTCAAATGCCTGATGAATATTTTTCATGGTTTCATGGTGGTTCCTTAATACGAAAAGAAATTATAAAGCAAACTTTAAATAGAATTGGATATAAAAATAGGATTTTTAGCCTTGCTGAAGAAACTGGGTTTTGTAGGTTGTCAAATATGAATTCTGTTTTATTTGTGGATATAGGACTAAATAAAAAAACAATTCATAATAAAAAAGCTAGCCTATTTGGTTTTGAATTTTTTTATAAAAAAGAAAAGATAATTTCCAACCTTGGAGAAATTAATAACTCAAAATATAAAAATATGAAAAATTCTCTTTCTTCTACGGCGGCTCATTCTAGCCTGAATATAGATGATAGAAATAATATAGACCTCAGTGGGAGAAGAATTACAAGAATATCAAATATCCAATTTGGAAAAACTAAAGATGGTAATTTATTAGATGTAACTCATTCAGGGTACGAAACAATTTTTGGCGTTCACCACAAAAGACAAATATACCTTTCTAATAAAAAAAATGAAATTAGAGGAAGAGATGAAATTTTAAATATTGGCAATATTGGTTCAATTCCCAAAAACGCATATATTCGTTTTCATTTATATCCAGGGATTGAACTCATAAAAACAAGAAGTGGTTCAATACTATTAAATCATCAAAAGGGTTATGTCTGGAAAATGAGCTCTAACAATAAAAATATAAGCATAGAAAATTCAGTAATGTTTACTCCTAATGGCCCAAAGCCATGTAAAGAGCTCAGTATTATTTTAAACTTAGAAAAAATAAGAGCTTACAAAAGTATTTCTTGTAATTGGGCATTTGAACTTCAAAAATAATTTTTAGTTGACTTATCTCATGAAAAGAAATTATTTGAAAGTCATTCAACAAATTTAAAAAGTTTATACATGAATAATAATAAAGAAATTTTTTTTACAAAAGATATCAAAATCAAAAGAGCTCTAATTTCAGTAACAGATAAACGTGATCTTGAAAAAATAGCTAAAGTTTTAGTAAAAAATAAAATAGAAATTCTCTCTACAGGAGGAACTGCTAAATATTTAAAACAAAATTCTATTCCTGTAAAAGAAGTATCAGATCAAACAAACTTTCCTGAAATTTTAGATGGAAGAGTTAAAACCTTAAATCCTAAAATACATGGTGGTATTCTTTTTAGAAGAGACGATCCTTCACACTTAGAACAAATTCAGAAACATGATATTAACGAAATAAATCTCTTGATTATTAATTTATATAAATTTAGAGAGACGTTACAAAAAACATCTAAAAACAGAGATATAATAGAAAATATTGATATTGGCGGACCAGCAATGATTAGAGCTGGAGCAAAAAATCATGAATTTGTAACAGTTGTTACAGATCCCAATGACTATCCAGAATTTATTTCACAAATTGATAACAATGGAAAAATTAAGTACTCATACAGAAAATATCTTGCCGCAAAGGCATTTAGATTAACTAACGAATACGATAACGCCATTTCAGATTGGTTAGAAGATAAAGAGATTATCTCATCAACTTTTCCTGAAAATTTGTCAATTAATTTAAATAAGTCATATGAAATGCGATACGGTGAAAACCCACATCAAAAAGCAGCACTTTATAAAACATCTGATAAAAGAAAAGGAATTACAAATAGTAAAAAACTTCAAGGCAAAGAACTTTCTTATAATAATGTAAATGACGCGGACGCTGCATTTGAGCTAATCTGTGAATTCAAAAAACCTGCTGTTGCCATAATTAAACATGCCAATCCTTGCGGAGTAGCAGAAAACGATGATCTTAATTCTGCTTGGGAAAAGGCACTTCAAACTGACCCTGTAAGTGCTTTTGGTGGCATAGTATCTATAAATAGAGAATTAACAAAAGATTTAGCTCTCAAAATGAAGTCACTTTTTTTAGAAGTCATTATTGCTCCCAGTGTTGACAGAGAAGCTTTAGAGATTTTCGCTGACAAGCCTAATGTTAGAATATTGACAACTGGTTCACTAGCATCACCAGAGGATACAGGTTTATTATTTAAATCTATTTCTGGTGGGATGTTAGTGCAATCGCGTGACTATAAAGTTTTAAACAGTGACAACATTAAAATAGTAACAAAAAGGAAACCAACAAATAAAGAAATTGATGATTTGTTGTTTGCATGGAAAGTTGCAAAACATACAAAATCAAATGCTATTGTTTATGCAAAAAATTTACAAACTGTAGGTATTGGAGCAGGTCAAATGAGTAGAATTGATTCCACTTCAATAGCTAACGAAAAAGCAAAAAAGGCGTCCAATTTAGCTAAATTGGAAACGTCAATGGCTTATAAATCCGTTGTAGCTAGTGATGCTTTTTTTCCGTTTGCTGATGGTTTGATTGCTGCAGCAAACGCAGGTGTAACCGCTGTTATTCAGCCAGGTGGATCTATTCGTGACAAAGAGGTGATTGAAGCAGCTGATGAAAGAAATATTGCGATGATTTTTACATCAATTAGACATTTTAGGCATTAAAAATCAAGAATCTCATTATTTTTTAAAGCATTCAAAATTTTTTTAATTAAACTTGGGAGAGCTAAATCATTTATATTTGTTTTTTGTACAAATCTGTAAGAGCTTTTGCTTAAGTCATTAATCAATGCATTTTCATCATTTATTGTAGCAATTGCCACAGAGCAATTAAGTTTGAAATGAGTGAAAATGTGATTTAAATTCTGATCTAATATCTTCCATTTCATACCTAAAAAATTAGGTTTTTTTTTATTAAATTTTGGAGATTTTTTAAATCTATTACTTTCTTCATACCAGCCTATCGAGGGCAACACATCCATGTTGGCTAAAAGTCCACTACTCTTATTGGTTTCAAACAAAACAGCACCATCTTTATTCTGTAAATAGAAGAATAATCCATACCGCTCTTCTTTTTCTTTTTTTGGAAGTTTTATTGGATATTGCTTAGCACTAGTTGTGCCACCGACGTCACAAATAGCTAATAAAGGACACATTTTACATCTTGGTGACTTAGGAATGCAAATTAATGAACCTAAATCCATTAAGGCTTGTGCATAATCTCCATGCCTGTTATCAGGAAGGTGTTTTTCAGCAATGTTTTTGATAAAAATCTTTGATTCCTTTATGGGTTTTTCAACCGCATAAAATCTTGAAAAAACTCTTTCAACATTTCCATCTATAACATTTGATTTTCTATCAAATGCTATAGCCATAATGGCTGATGATGTATATTCGCCTATTCCAGGAAGGGCCATTAAAGAATTTTTATCTGTAGGGAAAAATCCATCATATTTATTAGAAATTATTTTTGCTGTTTCATGCAAATTTTTAGCTCTACTATAATAGCCAAGTCCTGCCCAATATGAATTAATCTCATGTAATTCTGCTTTTGCAAGGGCATTAATATCAGGCCATTTTCTAACAAACTTTAAAAAATATGGTATTACTGTTTTTACTACAGTTTGTTGCAACATAATTTCTGATAAATAAACAAAATAAGGATTTGAAATCTCACCTGGTGGCGCTCTCCAGGGTAAAATTCTTCTATTAAAGTCGTACCAAGATAACAATGAATTAGAAAAAGTATTGTAGTTATTTTTTTTTAACTGTGTCATAGAATTTTATTATATAATAAAATCAAAAAAATTTAATTTAAAATAATTGTTAACATATGAAGTCTTTATTAAAAATCACAGAAAATATTGTTGAGAAAAATCTGAGTAGATTAGGATCTATTCAAAATCATATATTTTTCAATTGGGCACATATTGCAGGTCAATATGCAGATATAACAATTCCACATAAAATAAAATTTGGTAGAAAAAAAAATATCGATGGCCAAATAACAATCAAAGTCCAAAATGGCTTCGGACTTGAAGTTCAATACGCAATTCCACTTCTATTGGATCAAATTAATGCTCGATTCGGGTTTAAAGCAATATCAAAAATAAAAATTATTCAAACTGACATTCAGAACAACTTTGAAATTAAAAAAGAACCTATTAAACGTACTTTGGAAAATACTCTAGAAAATTTGGAATCTAATATACTTCCAGACAGCGAACTGAAATTAGCAATGCAAGAATTTGAGATTTCTAGAAAAAAATAGTTGCATTTTATAAAATCTTGTTCTTTGTACATTAATCTTAGTATATAAGATTATTATTATTTGAAATTTTAAATGAGCAAAAAAATTTGGGGAAAAATATGTTTTTAAATAGAAGAAAATTTTTACTAGGTATTGGTGCTTTTTTCTTATTTTCAAAAAAAAGTTTTTCAAATCAAACCTCATTAAACGAGTTGATGCGAAAACAATTTTTGGGTTCTAATAATGCACCCATTAAAATAAAAGAATTCTTTTCATTAACCTGTGGTCACTGTTCTAACTTTCATATAAAAACATTACCTCAACTCAAAAAAAAATACATTGATACGGGTAAAGTTCAATTAGAATTTATTGATTACCCTCTTGACAGACTTGCCGTTATAGCAGCTACATTAGCTAGATCAATACCAACAAAGGATGGATATATAGAAGCTGTTAGCATTTTATTAAAAAAGCAGAAACAATGGGCATATTCAAAAAATCCTTTGAATGAATTACAATCAATCGCAAAATTATTTGGCATATCATCAAAAAAATTTAATGATATTTCTCAAAACATTCCTCTTATGCAGGAAATTGTTACAAAAATGGAGAAAGAGTCTAAAAACTTTGATATAAANTCCACTCCAACTTTCATTGTAAATGATAAATATAAAATTTCTGGAGCTCTATCTTTCAAAGACTTTGAAAAAGAACTTTTGAAGTCAATTAACGCAAAAAAGTCTTAAGGTAAAATTGGAAAACAAATGAAATTCAAATCGATAAGAATTTCTGGATTTAAATCTTTTTTAGAGCCAACAGAAATAGACCTTAATGAAGGGCTAACTGGGATAGTAGGTCCAAATGGCTGTGGCAAATCAAACATTGTAGAAGCTATGAAATGGGTAATGGGTGAAAACTCAGCAAGACAAATGCGTGGCGAAGGTATGGATGATGTAATTTTTTCTGGATCAAATGAACGTCCAGCAAGAAATTTTGCAGAAGTTACAATTAAATTAGATAATACTGAAAAAAAAGCTCCTGCTAATTTTAATCAATTTGATGAAATTGAAATTTCAAGAAAAATTGAACGAGATAAAGGTTCGACTTACAGGGTTAATTCTAAACAAGTTAGAGCGAGAGATGTACAATTAATTTTTGCAGATACCGCTACTGGAGCTCGATCATCAGGAATTGTAAGTCAGGGAAGGATTTCACAAATAATTGAGTACAGTCTTGAAGATAGAAGAATAATTCTTGAAGAAGCCGCAAACATTAAAGGGTTACATAATAGGAGACATGAAGCGGAATTAAAATTAAACGGAGCTACTGATAACTTAAGTAGGTTGTTAGATATTGAGAATACATACAATGAACAACTAATTGAATTAGAAAAACAAGGTAGAAAGGCGGCTCGTTACAGGTCAGTAGGAGATAGATTAAGAAAAGCAGAAGCTTCGCTTTTCTTGTCATTACTAAATACCGCTGAAAAAGAATTTGATGAACTAGAAACAAAATTTGAGAAATCAAAAAATAACGTTGAAGAGGCTCAAATAAACTTATCTAAAAACACAAAATCAAAGCTAGAAATTTTTAATAAGCTACCTGAGCTAAGAAAAATTGAAACAGAAAAAGCTGCTATTTTACAATCATTAAATATTTCAAAAATAAGATTAGAAGAAGAAGAAGCAACTTCAAAATTTACGTTGAATAATGTTCTAAACCAAATAACACAAATAGAAACTGATATTAAAAGAGAAATTGAAATAAAAGACGATGCAAATAAAACAATTGCAAATCTTCTTTTAGAAAAAGACAAGCTACAATTAGATACAAAAGATTTCACAACTAAGAAAAATGATGCTTCAAAAAAAGTAAATGAACTTAAAATAAAATCTGAAGATGCAGATGCAAAACTTTCATCTATTAATTCCGAAATTTTTTCAATAAAATCTGACAAATCAGATCTGGAAAATCGTATTAATAATTTAAAAGAAAAAATAAAAAATTCAGAAGATCAAAAATCACAGTTCAATATTACTGAAGATAAAAAGTTAATCGATGAGCACAACAAGAAAAGGGTTAATATTGAAAAGTTAATTAAAGAAGAAAGCAACAAGCTAGAATTAATAAAAAAACAATTAGAAACTAAAGAGAATTTAAATATAAACCTAAAAGAAAAGAAGGGTAAAATAGATTATGATCTCAATGTAATGAGAGCTGATTTACATTCTTTATCTTCGCTATTAGGCTATGATGAATTCAAAAACAACACTCTAGAAGCAACAATAGATGATATAGGGAACCTTCAAGATGCAATTGGATCGGTACTAGGTGAAACAATATTAGCTCCTGTAAAATCAGACAATTCAGACGAACAGAACANNTCTTANTGGAAAGATGGNATTACAGCTAAATTTNAAGAAAAGTTACCNAAAGGTGCTACTCCTATAATCTCAAAAATTAAAAAGAATTCAATTCTAGATATTGCATTA
>FUFK010044851.1_pt1 | contig 20718 bp, 19 predicted proteins | sample 1021851 | NCBI WGS metagenome assembly FUFK01 (sample SAMEA51879418, study PRJEB19060) | metagenome
CTACCAAGCCATTGTGGATAGACCAAAATTAAAATTGCCAAATGGAAAAAGAATGGCAGTTTGGGTGTGTGTTAACATAGAAGAGTGGAGAATAGAAGGACCTATGCCTCGCATGGTGCTATCTCCTCCGATGGGTCAGCCATTGCTCCCCGATGTACCAAATTGGTCTTGGCACGAATATGGAATGCGTGCAGGCGTTTGGCGACAATTTAAAGCCCTTACGGACAGAAATATTAGAGCTACGGTTGCAATTAATGGAAATGTTTGTAATTCATATCCTCGAGTGGCAAGCTTTGCAAAAGAAGCAGGGTGGGAATTTATGGGCCACGGTTTTTTGCAAGGCCCCACGCACAGACTTACCTACCAGAAAGAGACTATCCAGCGTGCTGTGGACTCAATAGCAAATTTTGTTGGTGAGCAGCCACGCTCTTGGGAAAGCCCTGGTTTAACGGAAACAGAAGAAACACTTGACTTCTTGCGAGCCGCTGGAATTGAGTATGTTGCTGATTGGGTAATTGATGACCTTCCACAGGAAATAGCAACTCCTTTTGGCACCATCACTACAGTTCCTTATTCGGTTGAGACAAATGATATTACTATATACGCGTTGCAACAGCATAAATCAGATGAATTTTTAAATAGAGGGAAGGGACAATTTGATAGGCTTTATGAAGAAGCTGAACATAATGCAAGAATTATGGTGATATCTGTACACCCTTATATTACAGGTGTACCACATAGAATTAAATATCTTGAAGCCTTATTGGATTATGTGATGGAACATGACGAAGCAGTTTTCATGACAGCATCTGAAATCGGTGACTGGTATACAGGTGAAATGGCTAAATTAAAAGATTAAATAATTCAGTAGTCTGATAAAAAATAGTCGCTTTGATCAAGCGTGATATCTGGTAATATTATATCTGAAACATCTTCAATATTAAAAGCTTTGATGGTCATTGATATGAGTGTGTAATACCCACATATTGCTGTTAAATCAATTACACCTGCGGTTCCAAGGCTTGAAATAGCATTTTCATAATTATTGTCTGAAACAAGTTTATCTCGATGTAATTCGGCACAGTAGTCAAAAACAGCCTGCATAGAAGAGTCAGTAAAATGTGGCCTTTTTGCATACGAAATAGCATCTATTATATTGTCTGCTATTTTTGCCTTCCTTGCAGAAGGCACATGATGTACCCATTCAAATTGCGCAGACCAATAGCGGGCTGTCACTAAGATAGCTAATTCTGATAATCGTGGTGGAAGACAGCTATCAAAACGTGCATATTGACCAAGCGCTTGTGCGTGTTCGGCTAATTCTGGATTTCGCATCCAAATGCGCAAAGGACCAGCGACACGTCCCCTTGGACCATTTTCAATAGTTTTATAAACCTCTGCCTGCTTTTCCGAAAAGGTGCTTAAATCAAGTTCAGGTAATCTTGGCTGTTTCATAATAATCTGAACTCTCTTTAATTTGAATGAGGGTTAGAAATGGTATCAATTTTCCCTTTAAAAAAAATGAGTGCATCCAAATCTGTTTGCTTAAAATCTAATACTTCACCTACGATTATAATATGATCACCACCTTCATAAAGAGCCCATTTNTTGCAAGAAAAATAGGCCAAATTACCATCAATAACAGGCATGCCGTTTGCGTCTTCAGTATAGGATACATTCTCAAATTTGTTTTCAATAGGCTTTGCAAATTGCCAAGCTATATTTTCTTGTTCTGCACATAGCANATTAATTACAAAGTGGTTGCTTCTCTCAAATAAAGGCCTGCTTGCCTGCTCCTTTCCAATTGAAAAAAGGCATAAAGGTGGGTCAAGGCTAAGGGAGGAAAACGAGCTCACGGTAATACCCGTTGGGTTTTGTTTCCTCATCTTTAAGAGAAACGATTGTTACTCCTGAAGGGAAACAACCAAAAAGCATTTCGTAATTGTCTAGTATCAAATTGTGTCATTCAGTTCTCTTTTGCGTAACATTAATTATGTTATCTTTGCTGGTTTGCATAATCTAAGGCTATAGTTTGATGAGTCCATAAATTATCAATGATTTATATCTGCAATGTTGTATTAAACGCTTTTTAATAGCATAGCAATCAAGTTACGAAGCAAAAGTTAGCTTCATCTTTCATGGCAGTGTAATAAACTCCCCTAAATAAAAAAACCATATAAAATTTTTTTATCTTTATGTTTCCAATTAGTTTAACAAATTAGTATAATTTTATGTGTTATTAAACAAGGAGTTTAAACTATGTTACTCGGATTAATAGGCGTTGGTAAGATGGGGCGTGCAATTTGTGAGCGTCTTATGGAAACAGGTAACGAGCTTATAGTTTGGAACCGCTCTTTAGAAAAAATATCTGACCTAAAAGGTGTTACAGTTGCCTCTAATCCTGCAGAAGTCGCATCATCTGCAGATATAATTATTTCCATTTTAGCAAACGATAATGCGACTCAGGCAGCTTATTTTGATGAGGATGGTTTAACCAGCATATCACTTCACGGAAAATTGATAATTGAAATATGTACAACTTCGCCAGAACGTGCTGTTGAGCTTGAAAATTCGGTTAAAGAAAAAGGTGGGCAATTTGTTGAAGCCCCTGTGGGAGGAACTGTCAAGCCTGCAAGAGAGGGAACGCTATTAGGGCTGGTGGCAGGGGACAAGGATGCATTTGACCGTGCTGAACCTATTTTAAAGCAAATCACCAGAAGAATAGAGTATCTTGGTGATACTGGTGCTGCTGCCGCTATGAAACTAGCAATTAATTTACCTTTGATGGTCTACTGGGGGGCTTTAGGAGAAGCTTTATCGATGGCAACAAAAAAAGATATTCCCGCAGAACAGGCCATGAGCATATTGGTAGATAGTTCAGGGGCCATTGGAGCAGCAAAAGTAAGATGCCAGCCAATATTAGAAATGATTGAAGAAGGCCAGTCAGCAGCTTCAAACTTTACGATGTTTAACGCGATTAAAGATATGAAACTAATGGTTAGCACTGCTCAATCAATGGGTTTTGAGAGCCCGATTATTGATGCGGCACGTAAAACTGCTGAAGATGCAGCAGAAGATGGTTGGGCAGTCCATGATGCCTCTTTGCTAGCCGCTTGGCGTAGCAGTAAATTTTAGGAAAGGATTTTAAATGTTATCAGTAGCACTTGTCGGGTTTGGTTGGTGGGGTCGAACCATAGCCTCNNGACTAAAAGAAAATAGTTTGTTTGAATTAGTGTGTGTCGTTGAACCAAATTCAGATGTACATAGCGACATTAAAGAGATGGGGTTAAAACCTGTTTTAGATTTTGACGAAGCTGTAAAAATGAAAAATGTGAGCGCCCTTATTCTTACATCGCCAAATGATTTTCATGANNCACAAATTGCGCAATGCGTCGCGGAAGGAAAACATGTTTTTTGCGAAAAGCCGCTTTCACTTACGTTTGAGGGTGCTCNAAANAGTGTAAAAGCGTGTGAAGAGGCAGGGCTTGTNTTGGGAATTGGTCATGAGCGCAGATTTGAACCAGCTGTTATGGAAATTAAACGCCTTCTAGATGAAAATGCATTTGGAAACATAATGCATGCTGAATTAGCATTTAGCCATGATAAATTAATCCATCTTCCACCTGGAAGCTGGAGAACAACAAAAGAATTTGCCCCAGCTGCTGGCATGACACAGATGGGCATTCATCTTACGGATATTTTAATTTGGTATTTTGGAAAAGTGAAATCAGTTTATGCCAATACCTCAAGTCGCTCTCTTGGATGGGAGACNGGCGATGTTGTGGTTGTTCAGCTATTATTTGAAGCTGGCATGACAGCAAATATACAGGCTATTCTTCATACTCCTCATTTCCTAAGAACACATATTTTTGGGTCAAAGATGTGGGCAGAAGTTAGAAATAGTACCCATCCTGATGAAACCTCAGGTGTAGCAGATTTACAGGTTTATCATTCTCTGGAAGATACAAATACAACTCGTTATGATTGGTCGGATTCTGTATCAGCTAATCTTGAGAATTGGGCTTCAGCAATTACTAATGGCACAGAATATTTAAATAAAAATTTTGAAATGATGCATAATATAGAAGTTCTAAATGCGATTATCAAATCCGCCGAAAAAGGGGTGGTTGTGGAGTTATAATNAGTAAAAAAGGAATTAAACAAAAAACTGATATATTTGTTTGATGCCGATTAAAAGCATCATAACAAAAAGCATTTTTTTAAATAATTCTGACCCAATATAAGGGCGTAGTAGGGAGCCTAATTTGAATCCTACTACGCTAAACAAAATAGCTCCTATACTAAGAACAGCTGAATTTGAATTGAGCATATTATTGTTGATAAGACCAATGCTAAGGCCCAATCCACCTACCAAAAAAATATANCCAACGGNACCAACAAATTCATCCCTGTCTATATCTAATGAGGCAAAATAAATNATAGCAGTAGACTGNATGCCAGTCATTCCGCTCAGAAGTCCNGAACTAGCTCCGGCGAAGATCTGCCAAATGGGTTGGGTGNTGATTGGAAGTGTGAAATTGAACAAACTGTAAATTGCAAATAATGCAAGAGCAAAACCAATTATAGCAGTGATGAGATCCACCGATATATGGGTAAGTATTTGACTAGATAAGAAACTAGCTAACATCATAAAAATTGCCATATACCTATATTTATAAATGATGTGTTTCCATTTTTTTTCGGAAAAAAGCTGCTGGATATTAGTTACAACAATTGGCAATGCAATCACTGTTATGGCTGTAATGGGAGTAATGAATAAAGGTAGTGTTGCCATGGCAACAACAGGAAAACCAATTCCGAATATTCCCTTTACACTTCCAGAAAGCACTAAGGCAAACATTATTGAGGCTANAGTCAAGTAACCATATGGTTCAAAAATCATTTAACTAATTTTTGCCTATAAACTTCGTAAACTGCGCCGGTATCATATGTAGCTGGAACATTTTCCTTAGCTATATCATATAGTTTTTGGGTAGCATCAAAAAGTGGTGTAGAGCAATTATTACTNTTTATATCTTCACTTATTACAGATATNTCTTTATANGCAATCGGCATATTAGCTGTGGCTGGTTCGTAAGCATGATCTATCATTAGTGGCATACGCAAATCGGACATTTTTGACTGCCCAGCTCCGTTTGATAGTAANTTAAATATCATTTTGGGATCTAGGCCAAGTGAAACCCCGTAATTTAAACTCTCTGCAGCGGCACAATTATGAACATAGACAGCATGGTTTGCTACAAATTTTAACTTTGATCCATTTCCAAATGGACCAGCATAAATTACTTTTTTCGTAAAATGCTCTAGTAGNGGAGCTATTTTTAAATAGCTATTTTCAGGACCGCTTGCCATCATAACAAGGTCAGCGACCGCGGCTTGAGCACCAGTTCCGCTTACTGGACAATCAAGTAAGACTGCGCCACAGTTATCCAAGTCATTTTTTGCTGCTTGCTTTGTATCAAGAGTAAAAGTGCCCGTTTCAAGAACAACCTGACCTGGTTTCAGTATTTTACAAAGTTTATTAATTGAGTCAGCAAGAATCTGAGTGCTTGCTATTGATAATATAATCAACTCACAGTCACGCAACCAGTCTCCATAATCAGATTGAGGAGTTCCACCAGCCTCTGTTAGCATTTTTTGTGCTGATGGGTCTGGATCAAATCCATGAACAGCGATTCCGCCAGCCAATAAGTTACGCGCATAAGCTCCACCCATTGCACCAAGCCCTATTATTCCTACACTCATGATTACTCCGTTGTTTAATTTGAGGTTGATGTTTAATTTATCTCTTAAAACCCTGATCGAGAATATTATTATTTTCACATTTATCGATAATTGGCTAGAGTGTTTATAGTAAAATAATTAAGGGAAGGAGCATCATGAAACTCGCAACTATATCTGATAATGGTAAAATTAAAGCAGGAATGATAGTGGGAGAAGAGTTTGTCTGCTGTGATGAGGGCAAAAATGCAAATACAGCTGTTTTAGCTATGATAAGTTCTGGTAATATCTCTGAATGGCAAGCAATGTTAGATAAAGCTCCTAGGAAAAAACTAAGTGAAATTAAAATATTGGCGCCAATACCTTACTTGTTGCGAGATATAATTTGCGTGGGTAAAAATTATTATGCTCATGCCAAGGANTTTTTTGATTCAGGTTTTGATGCAACCCAGAAAGAGACTATTCCATCAGAGCCCATAATTTTTACTAAGGCTATGACATCCCTAATTGGTCCAGATGATGCTATTGACACATCAATAGATCCAACTGGTTCAGTTGATTATGAGGGAGAGCTTGGNGTNGTAATTAGTAAGACCGCGCGTCGTGTCNCTAAANACGATTGGCAGGATTATGTTTTTGGATATGTTATAATTAATGATGTAACTTCGCGAGAATTACAAAAAAAACATAATCAATGGACAATAGGTAAAGGTCTTGACACCTTTGGGCCGATGGGACCTTATATAGTTACTAAAGATGAAATTGACGACCTACCATCTATGCAGATCCAGACACTTGTAAATGATGAGGTCCGGCAGCAGGCAGAAGTCCGGGACCTAATTTTTGATATACCAACATTAATTGAAACACTAACTCTAACAGGCACATTGCTCGCAGGTGATATAATTGCAACTGGAACGCCAGTTGGTGTGGGCATAGGTTTTTCACCACCAAAGTTTTTAAAATCAGGGGATAAAGTTACCATCAATGTTACCGGATTAGGTTCTTTAACGAATCCAGTTATTTAATAAGTAATAAAAAGATTCAATTANTCACANAAAAAAGGGCGCCTTAGTGCAAACTAAGACACCCTAATATTTTAATTATATGAATTAGCCGTTTTTAGCCATCCATGCATCAGCAGCTGCTTCAACTGCTGCACGGTCAAAGTTGTTTGCACAGCCTTCGAAAACGTGTGAAAGATAGTCATTGGTGTCATAGTCTTCATCCACAGCACCGATCATCTTCATGTCATTGTTAACTGTTANCCATGCTGACTCNGCAACTAGACCATATGAAGTATCACCTTCTGGTGGCAATTGAAGCTTAGCAACTGCTTGTAGGTATGAATTACCTACTTCTTCAACTTCCCACTGATGAGGTGCGCCATCTTTTGCTTTTGACATAGCTGCAATAATATCCAAGTTGTACTTACCAACGTGAACACCCATTGAGTATGCCTTTAAGAAACGACAATACTTATCATAATTATCCATCATTGTTGCACCATTTACTGCATATGTATTTGCAGGAGCGACTTTTGCAGATGGAGGTGTGATATCTCTAACTACAACGCCTTTAGTTGCAAGTGCGGCCAAGTCAGAAATAGATCCAGCAAATGCAGCAGCTGTTCCTTTTAGGAATACGTTTGCCAATGTTGGGCCAGCATCACCAACAACAACAGTGCTTACACCATCAATGTTTGAATCAGCGTGGGCCATTGCAACTTTAAGAGATGCAAGGTCACGGTCAGATGCAAGACCAACAGTCTTACCCTTAAGTTCTGTTACACTCTGAAGTGGGCTNTCGGCACTAACATAAACACCTTCTGGTGCTGAACTGTGAACAGAATAAACAGTCTTTAGACCCATCTCAGCGGAAGCACCTTGGAACACTTGAGGTCCGTCGAGCATTGCAAAGTCAGCTTGTCCGTTTAAAAGAAAAGCCTGATACGGTACTGTTGTGTCACCATCAAGATAGGTTGGATCCACGCCCATTTCTTCATAAAAACCAAGCTGTGCACTAATATGTGACGGCCAGAAAATCATTGAAGGATAAGATGGTTGGATAATAGTGATTTTATCTAAATGCCCACCAGCCATAGCTGACATAGGCGAGATAACAGCAACAGCTAATGCTGTCGCCAATAGTTTTTTAAGCATATTTCTCTCCCTTTACGCTCAATTACAAAGCCTTACAATAAGGCTTCCCCTTATAATGACTAATCATTGGACGATAGCTTTCTTTGCTTCTTTCTGGAAACACGCTCTAATCCCTTGGTATCTCTCCAAAAAACAATACGTCTATCCAAGACCTCTGCAATAGTGAAAACTAATAGTCCCATGATTGCCATTGTAACTAATGAAGCAAATGAACCAGCCATATCTAGCCGGAATGCAAATCGCTGCATTAGAATTCCAACACCCTCTGTAGCTGACCCAAATTGGGCTACAATAGTTCCAAGTAATGCTGTGGTGATCGCGAGTTTAAGCCCAGCAAAAATTTCTGGAAGGGCGTTTGGAAGCTGTTGCTTCCAAAAATATTGTGAATGAGTTGCGCCAATTGTTTGAAATAATTCAATAGCCTCATCATTTTTTTTCAATAAACCAGTCAATGTATTAATAAAAGGTGGAAAAAAACAAACTAATGTTGCTAAAGCAATTTTTGACTCCCATCCAAATCCGAACCAGGCAATGATCAAAGGCAGAACAGCAATGCCTGGGGTAACATTAAATACAACTGCATATGGCGCTATATATCTTCTAAAAGTCTCATTAAAAGCCGCTATAATGGCGAGAGTATTTCCTATAATTATTCCATAACAAAAGCCAATTGACATCTGTGCTAATGTTGCAAAGAAGTGCCAATAGATAGTACCCTGTTCTATAATTTCAAATTTGAAAAATAAATTATAAAGTTTATCACCAATTTTGGATGGTCGTGGCAAGAATAATTCATTAAGTCCCCCATAACGTGCGTATGCTTCCCATAATCCTAATACAATGACAAAGCTAAGGGAGTATTTTAAAAACGATATTACAAAGTTCATTGTTTTCATGATACAACACCCGCTTTCTTTCTTCTCTTTTCACTTTCTTTAAGCAGGAGAAGATCATTTTTCCAAAAAATCAGACGATAATCCAAAAAATCCATTATCTTGAATAAAATGAAACCAAAGATGGTTACTGAAAGTAGTGCGGCGAATGCATAATCCATAGTTATCATTATGACATATTGAGAAATTAAAACTCCCATGCCTTCACTAGCTTGAATAAATTCTGCAACTAATGCCCCCCCGAAAGCAGAGGCAGTTGCAAGCTTCCAACCAGCAGAAATCAATTCCATAGCAGATGCGAATCTAAGTTTCCAGAATGTTTGAAATCGTGAAGCGCCCATAGAACGAAACATTTCTTCGGCTTCTTCATCTATCTCCATAAGGCCCTGGAAGGTATTTACAAAGGGACCGAAAAAGGCAACCAGGGCAGCCAAAGCTACAGCAGCCCATAAACCGAATCCCAACAGAGCTACAAAAATCGGACCAACAGCGATTCTAGGTGTGGCTTCCATAAGAATAATCCATGGCTTGATGTATTTCCTAAATGTTAAACTTAAGGTGGCTGATATTGCCAGCCCCATCCCAATTGCTGTTCCTATACTAGCTCCAAGGAGAGCTTTTTGAAATGTAGATATGAGGTGTTTCCAAACTGTTTGGTCAATGATAAAAATATCAATCATTGCTAGTACTATATTAGTTGGCCTAGGCGCTATCATGTCCGCTTGAATTTGGTCTTCAAACCCATAAAGATTAACCATTTCCCATAAAAAGATAAGACCAGCGAAAATTAGCAAATGGAATGGGAGCGTTTTAAAAATACTAATATGTTTAGTCTGATCGGTTGTTGAATATGACATGTTTTAATGTCCTCCGAGTGTATCTCTGACTTCTTCAACAATGATATTAAAATCACGGCTAGTCTGTATGGAGATATCTCTTGGTCGGTCAAATTCTACGTCAATAATCTTTGCAATTCTTCCTGGCCGGGGTGTCATGACTAATACTCTATCAGCTAGAAAAATTGCTTCTTGAATATTGTGTGTAACAAATAGGGTTGTTGCTTTTAATTCGCCAACAATACGCTCTAACTCAATATTCAGACGCTCCCTAGTGAATTCGTCTAGTGCTCCAAAGGGCTCGTCCATCAACATAATATTTGCGCCAGTTTGGATAAGTCGTGCAAGTGCAACTCGTTGCTGCATTCCACCGGACAATTGTTTGGGAAAGTGAAATTCAAAACCTTTTAGGCCCACTAAATCTAGCGATGCCATTGCTTTATTCTTATCATCTTGTGTGATTCGGTGCTGAATTTCTGACGGAAGAAGAACGTTTTCAATAGCGGTTCTCCAATCAAGCAAGACAGCTTTCTGAAACATCATTCCAATATCTGTTCGTGGTTTTGTTACAACCTCGTTATTAACGGTTAAGTCACCACTAGTTTTTTCGATTAATCCTGCCACTAAACGAAGAAGAGTGGATTTTCCGCATCCGCTGGGGCCTACGAGAGAGATGAATTCGCCTGCTCTAATGTTGAAGTCAGCTCCTTCAAGTGCGGTAACTGTTTCACCAAAAATCTTTGTTACGTTTTTTCCGTCTATAACAGTCTGGCCAAATGATGAGTTCTTCGCTTTTTTCTTAGCTGTAGCAGCCATATTTNCCCCCTTAAAGANTTATCTAGGTTTNNANAACCAAGATTATCGATAAAAAAGTGTAGCACTGCATTNCAGNAGATCAACAATAAAATGGAATATTTTTNAAAAAAGTAACTAGGTTTTTATTTTTACAGGAAATAAAGAAANAGTNTTTTANTTNGNTATNGTNATTATATATCGTTATATTGTCAAAAATGAACCTTTAAACTTATAAATAATATCGGTATAATTTCTCAAATAAAAGTTTTCAAAAAACGTTCCCATGTCATCATCTTCTTTTTATTCTTCTAATGCACTTCTAAATATTCTATCCATTGGTTTAGATAGTTCACCAGATGAGTCCTTTATTCGATTGTTAGATAATGACACTCAGATAACGAGGAAGGCTTTTTTCTCTAGATGCGAGTGTTTTTGTGCATTTTTTTTGGAAATCGGAATCAAACCTGGCGATAGGATAGTAGTCCAATCACCAAAAACTACAGATAGTTTATGCTTATATATCTCTGCGATAATGGCTGGTGGTATATATATACCGTTGAANCCNGATTTTACNGACGCAGAGGTATCCTATTATTTAAATGACTCTAAACCTACTATATTCATTTGTATGCCAGAACGAGCAGAGTCATTGATAAAAATTGCGACCGAATCAGATGTACCGTTTACTTATACGATTGGCACAAAAGATATAGGCACATTTTATGAAGAAGTTTATCTAAGAGATGCCAAATTCACAGAAGCNGTTCCCAGANAAGAGGAGGATATNGCAGCAATTTTGTANACTTCTGGTACTACAGGAAAACCTAAAGGTGCAATGATTTCTCATAGGGCNTTAAGTTCAAATGCATTNATACTNCNNAAAGAATGGCGTTTTACTAGTCAAGATGTGCTTATTCATGCACTGCCGGTTTTTCANACCCATGGATTATTTGTTGCAACAAATGTCGCTCTTGTAAGTGGTGCAAAGCTAATATTTTTAGATAAATTTGACTCAGATAAAATCATTAAAGCAATGCCATTTGCTACATCATTAATGGGTGTTCCTACTTTCTACACACGGCTTCTACAGCATGCTGATTTAACTTTCGCCGCCCAGCATATGCGATTGTTTATTTCTGGGTCAGCACCTCTATTGGCGCAAACTCATGAAGAATGGAGGGAGAAGACAGGCCATGCAATTTTAGAACGTTATGGTATGACAGAAGCCAATATGGTTACGTCAAATCCTTATAAGGGGCGCAGAAAGGCAGGAACTGTCGGCATCCCNCTCGAGGATATTAAAGTTCGTATTACCTCTCAAAAAACAATGGAAGAGGTTGGTGAAGGGCAAGTGGGCAGTCTTGAGATCAAAGGTCCAAATTTATTTACTGGCTATTGGCAAAATCCAGAGAAGACAGCCTCAGAATTTCGTAACGATGGGTATTTTATTTCTGGTGATCTAGCTTGCCGTGATAGCGATGGTTACATTTCTATCGTAGGGAGGGAAAAAGACCTTATTATTTCTGGTGGATTTAATATTTATCCTAAGGAGATTGAAGCCGTTTTAGATGAGTTACCCGATGTGATAGAGAGCGCTATTATNGGGGTTTATCATGCAGATTTTGGAGAGGCAGTNGTAGCTGTTGTGGTGAAAAAAGAACAAGCATCATTAACTGAGGAAGATATAATTGGATATGTTTCGAGCCAACTTGTAAATTATAAACGGCCAAAACATGTCGCATTTGCATCTAATCTCCCTAGAAATAGTATGGGAAAAGTGCAGAAAAATGTTTTAAGAGAACAGTTTAAAAGCCTTTTTGAGGTAAATTAGATTGATTTGCTAGGATTCCTGGTGTCCAAATACGCAATTACCGTTGCTGACAGTGTTATCATAGCTCCACCTATNATTACATAAATATCAAACATATCGCCGAATAGATATATTCCCATAATAGTAGCCCAGACTAGCTGTAAATAAGTNACTGGTTGGCTGATTGTCATCGGTGTAAGACGAAAGGATTGTGTCATNGCGTAATGACCTATTGTGGCAAGAATAGCNACAAACCCAAGACACATTACATCAAAAAAATTAGGTGGTACCCACACTAAAAGAACCATTGGTATTTGAGTCATAGAAACAAATAGACTTAGCATNCCAANAATNACCATTGAGCTTTCCTTAAAAGAAAGTNTCTTTGCCATTAGATAAGATGCNGCNAAAATAGGAGATGCAACTATTTGAGCTAATTGTCCAAGCGAGACTTNNTGAAATCCTGGTCTGATTATAATTAGAGCTCCNATAAACCCTANAGCAAGTGCCATAAAATGATANGGCTTNATCTGCTCTCCAAAAAATAAAGCAGCTCCNATGGTNACATATAGNGGAATTGAATATCCGATNGCAGTGACTTCAGCTATTGGAATATGCATTGTGGCATAAAACCATAAAATNACAGCTATACTATGAATNGCGCCCCTTAANATAAAGAACCCTAGACTTTTTCTTTTTATCTTCTGNGCCNCTTCCGTTTGGTTTTTNCCGGTGATTAATAATCGGCGCACTACAGGCACCCAAAAAGGTGCTAGCATTATTGCGCCTGATAAATACCTGATGAAAGCAGCTTGGGTGGCTGGCATATCAGTACCAATATATCTNACAAACGTNAGCGTNAGTGAAAAACAAATGGTNGTNACCACCATCCATAAAGCACCAATAATTTTATCCGATTTCATGCCNATTTTTGATATNGTTTTNAACCNCAGNAGGAGTANTTAAATAAGAAAATCAAAATCGACTCCTTTGTCCGCTTGCAAAACATGGTCCATATATAATTTATGATAGCCCCGTTTTGCTATAAATTTGCTAAGGTCAAGAGCTTTATTTCGTTTTTCAAGTTCTTGCTCATCTACGTGAAGGTGCAAATTTCTGGCAGCCACATCAAGGCTGATGATATCTCCACTTTTGACAAGTGCAAGTGGCCCACCATCTGCTGCCTCAGGACAAACATGCAGAATTATGGTTCCAGANGCGGTGCCGCTCATTCGACCATCTGAAATTCGNACCATATCTTTNACACCNTTTTTAGCAAGCTTTTTAGGAATTGGAATTAATCCTGCCTCCGGCATTCCAGGTGCTCCTTTTGGTCCAATGTATCTTAAAACGAGAATATCATCTTCATTCACATCCAAGTCTTCACTATCTATTCTGTTTGCTAAATCTTCAAGGCCATCAAATACAACCGCTCTTCCTGTGTGGGTGAGTAATGAATCACTTGCTGCTGATTGTTTTATAATAGCGGTGTTAGGCGCAAGATTTCCTTTAAGAACAGCTATCCCACCCTCTCGGTATACGGGGTTACCTGCAGATTTTACAATTTTTTGTCTCCAAGAAAAATTAGTTTCGTCAATAATTTCCTCCAANGTTTTTCCAGTAATAGTGTGTGTGTCTANATGCAACTTATCTTTCAATTCCANGAGTATTCTTGGAAGTCCGCCAGCTTTGTGCAAGTCCTCCATATAACCCTCACCAGAAGGCTTTAAGTCTACTATTACCGGGATATCCCTTGATAGGGCGTCAAACGAATCCATATCCAGTTGGATACCCATTCGTCCCGCAATCGCTGTTAGATGAACTAATCCATTTGTAGAACCGCCAATNGCAAGAAGAACAATNAANGCATTTTCGAATGATTTNNCACTTAGAATACNACTTGGCCTTCGTTTCAGNGTTGCGATTTCAACTGCTATTTCCCCNGTATACTCAGCAATTCTGCGNCTTTCAGAAGAGACAGCAGGCGCACAGGAAGAATCTGGTGGCATCAATCCAAGTGTTTCAGCGATCATCGCCATTGTGCTAGCTGTACCCATTACTCCGCATGTCCCGACAGTTGGCACCAGCTGATTATTTGCTTCAGCTATCTCTGCTTGATCAATTTCCTCTGCTCGGAATTTAGCCCATAGTCTCCTGCAATCTGTGCAGGCACCGACACGTTCTCCTCTATGAGAGCCCGTGAGCATAGGGCCAGTTACCAATTGCACTATCGGCATATCTACACTCAATGCACCCATCAATTGGGCAGGAACTGTTTTGTCACAGCCACCAATGAGAACACATGAATCCATTGGTTGTGCTCTAATCATTTCCTCNGTATCCATTGCCATAAGATTNCGAAGATACATGGAAGTTGGATATGTAAAGGCTTCATGGACTGAGATTGTTGGNAATTCTAGAGGTATAGCGCCCTTCGCTAAAACACCAGCTCTTAAACTTTGAATNAGNTCNGGNACATTTCCATGGCATGAATTGTAATTGCTAAACGTGTTTATTATTCCGACAATGGGCTTATCAAGCATTTCATCAGAATAACCAAGACCCTTAATAAATGATTTACGCAAAAATGTGGAAAAACCGAGATCCCCGTAATTTGTTAAATTTTGTCTTATCCCAGTTTTTTTATCATCCATATTAAAATTTCTCTGTTCTAATGAATTGAACTTTTTGAAAATACAAGTTTAAGGTTTTCTGTATTTTCATCCTCTTCCAACAAAAGGCATGTTAGTTGCCATAATAGTCATGTTAAGAATATTTGTATCAAGTGGAAGGCTTGCCATATAAGCTACCGCGCGGCCACACTCATCTGATTCTATTACTGGCTCAACCATAATGTCACCATTAGCTTGAGGAACTCCTTTGGTAAATCTATTCCCAATCGCTGTGTCAGCATTACCTATGTCGAGTTGTGAGCATGCGATAGAGTAAGGACGTCCGTCTAGGGCTATTGTTTTTGTCATTCCTGTAATGGCATGTTTAGTTGCTGTATATGCAATTGTATTAGGCCTTGGTGAGTGGGCACTTATTGAACCATTATTTATTATTCTTCCTCCTTGTGGAGATTGAGATTTCATTATTTTAAAAGCCGCCTGTGCGCACAAAAAACTACCAGTGAGATTTACATCAACACATTGACGCCAAGCCTCTTCACTTAATTCGTCTAGTTCAACGCGAGGTGCACCCATGCCTGCATTATTGAATAGCACATCTAATCTACCATAGTTATTTTCTATTTCTGTGAATATTGATTCAACCGAACTACCATCGGTAACATCGGCAACAATGGCACGAATTTTTGGCTTATCAGTTGCGCCAACAGATGCGGTTTCTTCAAGCTGTTCCTTTCTTCTCCCACAAACGATAACATTATAATTATCATTTTGCAGAGCTATTGCNGCTGATCTCCCAATGCCTGTCCCACCTCCAGTAATAAGTGCGACCTTTATTTGAGTTTGGTTCATTAATTTGCTCCAATTNATTAAGAACACACCGGCTTNTTTNAAAAAAGGTATGTTACAATAAAATTTATTAATTTGTTTACCCGNGATAATCACCAAAATCATAAAATAATTCTGAATTGGTAACCATAATTTGCTTTCGCATGGTATCATCAGTTATCCATTCCCCAAACCAATTCACCAGGTCTCCATCATTTGGATTTACTTCATATTTATTTGGATGAGGCCAGTCTGTACCCCACATTACATTATCAGAATTAGCTTCAACNAGTGCTCTGGCCATTGGCAAAACATCATCATAAGGTGGAAGGTCTGTCTCACTCACGCGGTTAGCTCCTGATATTTTAATCCATGTATTTCCATNTTTTACAAGTTTCAATAATGTTTTGAANCCNTCTGAATNGATACCAGCTGTAGCAGGTTGATATGCAAAGTGACCTATCGATATGGGAACGGATGCATTTGACAGCACCGGCTCTAGTTCCACAATATCTTTGCCGGGAAACAAATACTCTAAATGCCAACCAAGGCTTTTTATTTTATCTTCAAGTTTTGAAATCTCTTTTAGTTCAAGTGGCATCCCGCCTTTGTTATCTAGATTAAGTCTAACTCCTCTGATGCCCTGTCCATGCAATTCCTGAAGGAAATTTTCAGAAGCATCCATTTTAATGGCACAAACACCACGTGCTTTATTTGGAATCTTTTCGTTCAAGACGTTCATTCCTTTTAAAATGGCTGAGTTATCCACTCCATAAACGGATGGCTGTGTAAAAACAACTCTGTCTATTCCAAGTGTTTGGTGGAGATGTATTAAATCTTCTAATGTAGAATCTGGTGGATTGTATCCTCTTCCTTCAAACAAGGGGAAATGACTCTCAAAAATATGTACATGTGTATCAATGCTACCTTTCGGCAGGGTTATGTTTGGTTTTCTTGGGTTTCTATCTGGCGCTATACAATCTTTGATAGTCATAACTCTCTCCAAAATTTATTATGCTTAACGATAATTAATTTTATCGATAATTTCTTTATAACGGTGTAACAATAATGAAAAATTTGTCCATAGAAATCTATTTATCTTTTTAAGTTAATTTAAAATTCAATAATATTTTAATTATTCTGTAAAAATATATNAGCACCCTCCAGTATTCTATTTGACGGCGGATTAATCCTTTCTAGAGTTGACGAAATTTCTACATCCCAATTTAAAGATGTTCTGATTTCTTCAGCAGTTCTATCAGAATAAATTTTTTGTAAGACAGCCTTTCCTGTTTCAAAACTGAAATATCCATCTGGCATAGCAACGCCAACTACACCCTTTCTGTTACCATACGGTATATTTGGTGAAGTGATGAAATCGACATTGTTTACAAAGCGTCTTGGGTCGGATGGCATTACAACAACTACCTTATTTGCCAACACTGAAATATCGTGAGCCCCTCCTGAACCTGGTAGTGATATAGTTTTTCCAGATTTTGTAGTGAGCTTGCTACTGTTAAGGTTTCCGTTAACATCTATTTGAGCTGCAGATAATAACCCAACATCAATCTCGCCTCGCTGGAGCATACTGAAAACATCCAGCATAGAACCATGCATTTTTGAAGCTTTTGCGATATTTGCGCTTGCGGTAGATAAAGGTTGTGTTTTACAAATTACCTCCATTAGTCCTGACTCAAACACGAGGTGACAATTTGGTGATGTATAATTCTGGGTTATGTGGGCAACTAAACAGGGCAATCCAATACCAACAAAAATTGTCTTACAATCAAGGATTTCACCGGATGCCATGAAAGCCGCTCTTGCTTGTGAAATCGAATCATCTGATATAGTTTGTTTCTGAGCACCTTCGTTCACTACCTTATGATTCATGAATTGTCCCATTCTAGCTTTTTTAATAAATCATCTGGCAGGCTGTGAAGATAGCTATTAAAATCATTATGATTGTAAATAGTTGATTGAAGCCATTCCTTAGTTTTTAAAGCATCTTTGGTATTGTTGCTATGGTTTGCATAATATTTTTCATCTCTTTGATAAAAACTATGTAAATAGGAAGGATAGGCCCCAAAGGGCTGCTTTATAACGGCAACAACTTTGTGTGCTGGTAATTTTGTAAGATGAGGCGTAAGAGAAATTTCATCTTCTCGGCAAATTTCTTCAACGGAACAAATAATTTTTTTTGACGCCTCGCATCCATCTACAGTATCGCCAATAGAGCCCCATAGTTGCACGTTGCCGTTTATATCGGAACGTTGTGCATGAACGACAGCAACATCTGGATTTAAGGAACTATGGGCTTGGAGTTCAGTATCCGTAAATGGGCACTTTATAGATTTTATTTCTGAAACTGTGTGTGCGAGATCACCATCGGAAAGAATAGGAGAAGGAATAAACGGTACTCCAAGTTTTCCTGCATGTAAGCGCAACATCATTGAAAAATTTGTGCTTTCGGTCAATTCAAGTGTACCTGACTCAACCGCATTTCTAATAACATTACTCATGCCTATGCCTGGATTGCCATACCAACCACACGTTAAACCTTGGGCACAACCACCTGCAACCAGCATATCGAAGACAATATCAGCTCCAGTTTTTATCAAGTGCAGACCATGTTTTTTTTGACGAACGATTTCCTGTACCACTGAAAATGGAATTGCATGACCAAAACCACCAACAAAAACCATATCAGAATTATTTACGTATTTTTTTACTGCTTGTTGAGCAGTCATTATTTTATCTACCATTTTCAGATGACGCCATAAACATATTGCTAAATCAAGATCACATTCTTATTAAATGTGATTTTTATTTTNTTTTATGCAAAATATTTGTTGTTTTATATGTGTTGTTTGTAGCATATTATCGATATTTTGCTGTATGTGAATATTAGAAGCTTTACATATGAAGCAGGTAAATATTATTAGGCTATTTCTTTTGGCATTTAAGCAAAAAATAGAAATGGTATACTTTTTGGTTTTTTCGGAGGATAAAAATGGAATTAAGACCTTATGGCGCAACCGCTGCCAGAGAACATGGCAAGTCAGGAGCTGAAACACGCCCTTCACGTCTTACAATTGATGCACATTGTCATTTACACGTTCAGGAAGCACATGATTTAGTTGACGGGATTTTAAACCCGATGGCTATCCCGGCTGTTAGATATTCAAATCCGCGCACTACCGCTCAAAATGTAAAACAAAACCAAGAAGATAGAATCGTCCACCTAACAGATTTAGACCAACGTCTTCGCGATATGGATAGACAGGGTATCGATATGCAAGTGCTTATTCCTGTTCCCTTTCAGGCATATTATTCAGTTCGAAATTCTGTTGGGCATAAAGCCATACAAACAATTAACAATAAATTATCCTCAATTGCTCAATCTCGTCCTGATAGATTTTTAGCTCTAGGGCATTTGCCGCTNCAAGATGGNGANGNTGCTGCNAAAGAGATGGAACGAGGNGTNAAAGAATTAGGATTAAAAGGATTTCAGGTACTAGGTTCAGTAAATGGTTCTGAATTATCAGATAGAAGTCTAGACCCAATGTGGGAGATGGCAGAAAAACTCGATACTTTGATGGTTCTGCACCCTAATGGATATCCACAAGGTGACCGCTTCTTAAATCACTATTTTAATAATGTTATTGGAAACCCGCTAGATACAACGGTTGCTATTCATCATTTAATTTTTGATGGTACTCTTGAGAGATACCCAGGCTTGAAAATTCTTGCCGTTCACGGGGGTGGGTACCTCCCAGCATACGCAGGACGAATAGACCACGCCTGGGGNGCTCGTCCNGATTGTCGCGAAATNATAAAGAACAAGCCNTCTGACTACTTAAAGAAAATATANTTTGANACNGTAGTATTTACNTATGAGCANTTNGANTATNTNGTNAAAATATATGGTTCTGACAAAATCGTAATGGGNACAGATTATCCNTATGATATGGCAGAGGATGACCCAATAGGTCATGTTACGGGCACCACTTCCTTGACTGAAGAGGATATTGCAAAAATTGTTGGGGGTAATGCTGAAAAGCTTTTAGGGCTCTAATAAGTATCAATAAAAAACAAAAGCGCGGCTTGTTAATTCAAGCCGCCTTTTTTTATTTCCTATCTTAAAAATAGGAATCATTGCCACTAATTGGAGGTTCCCATTCGCAGTCACCCCATGGCCCATCACCATTATTTGCGACGTAGGCAATGCGTCCGTTTGCTAATCCTTTTTCAGGATTTTTGGAAAAAAGCACGCGTTGTAGCCAGTCCATAATATAATGATGGCAGTCTAGTTTACCTAAATTGGGGATTCCCCATAATGGATGAAATTGGTCTTCAATTACCCACATTTCTTTTCTACATCTGAGGTCCTCAAAAACTTCAATAGCATCTTCTAATGGGCATAATGGATCAAACTCACCTGTGGCTAGCAATGTTGGACAAGTAATTTTATCGGAATATCCTTTTACGGTCATTTCAGACGACATTTTGTCAAATTCATTTTCATCCTCCATTCCTGCCATATACATAAACATCTGTTTGAAACGTGGTGAAGAGACAGAAAAAATAGTATTATTAGGATTAAAACACGCAACACCACTCGCTATGGCAGCTGCTCGATGGTCATAACTTGCTAAACGAAGCGACCAATAGCTCCCCATACTTACTCCATAAATACCAATGCGTTCGCTATCTATTTCTTCTCTTGTTTGAAGGTATGAGATAACAGCAGCACCAGCACGCTCATAATTATTTCCAACAGCACGGATTTTCTGCATATTTGAGTTGCCTTGCCCCGGCCCATCCATAGAAATGACATGCATTCCTCTGTTTATAGCTAGATTATTCATTACCTTTGGAAAATATTCTTTTGTTTGGTCCATTCCTGGCACATAGATTATACAAGGAGCTTTACGTCTGTCCGGAAGCAAGTGCAAAAGACAGGAAATTGTTTTACCATCATCAATAATAGGAAATCGATTTGCTTTTAATGCTTTTAATAAT
>FUFK010065972.1_pt1 | contig 20718 bp, 16 predicted proteins | sample 1021851 | NCBI WGS metagenome assembly FUFK01 (sample SAMEA51879418, study PRJEB19060) | metagenome
AAAATTTAGAATATAGTTTGTTTTCAAAAGCTTTATGGATAAAATTAATCTAAAACCATATCATAAAGCTCAACTTTCTGTAATATTTCCTGGCTATCCAAAGCCGCGTATAGGAGACAGTGAAGCCGCTTTTGAATATAGAAGGAAGAGAGATGCGGCTCACGTTGATGGGCTTCTACCGATTGGGGAAGAAAAAAGACGATATCTTGTCGAGCCCCACGGTGTAATTTTGGGTATTCCCTTAAATAACACGCATCCAGGCGCCAGCCCAATAGTTGTTTGGGAAGGATCGCATTTTATAATGCAAAAAGAATTTTCAAGGCTGTTTTCAAATACAAAACCATCTGATTGGAAAGATGTCGATGTAACTGATACTTACAAAAAAGCTAGAATGTACTGTTTTGAGAATTGTAACCGAATAACCATAACCGGCTCAGTTGGCACAGGATATGCCTTGCACCCTTTGTTGCTCCACGGGATTGCGCCTTGGGTCTATCCTATTAAGGGTCCGGAAAGTGAAAGCAGACAAGTCGCTTATTTTCGACCATTGTTACGAAATGTTCAAGATTGGCTTGCCATCAACTAATTTCCTAAACGCTTTGCTCTTCCACCGCGCCTTACTTGTAATTTCGAAGATCGTTTGGGAAGTTCTTTTATTATTTCTTTTCGTTGTGCTGCGCTCATGTTTGACCAGCCCGAGATTTCATCAATTGTCCTAAAACAGCCAGCACATATATTTGCCTGCGGGTGTACGATGCAAATATTAACGCATGGAGAATCTATCTCGTTTCTTTTCCAAATATATTCGGTCATGTTGGCGTTTATTTTAAAGACTGATTATGCGACAGCCTGTCCAAGGCTCCTTGAAGGATATAAGATGCTGCGACATGATCGATTACTTCAGAGCGACGTTTTCTGGTTATATCCGCCTCAAGCAATGCTTTCTCTGCGGCTACAGTTGATAATCTTTCATCCCAAAATGTTATCGGGAAATCTTGGAATTTGTTTATATTTCTGGCGAACGCTCGGGTAGACTGGCATCGTGCTCCCTCTGATCCGTCCATATTTTTGGGCAGTCCAAGAATAATTCCTGATAGATCTCTCTCTGATATTAGTTTGAACAAGGTGGTGACCTCTTCACTGAACTTGGTTCTTTTAATCGTCTTCAGTGGTGTGGCAATAGTTTTAAGGCTATCTGAAATAGCAACTCCGATCGTTTTACTACCTAAATCTAAACCCATCAAAGCTTTTTCTTGAGATATCGATCCAGCAAAATCTAAAATATTTTCATAAATCATTATTTGAGGCCTATATTCATGGCTGCTGCACTTAATTTCTCTAGAGCACTGGCTTCTCCTTTAAAAATATTTTTCGCCTTTTCCCATGTTGACTGGGCGTTTTGAAAGTCTCCAAGAACGCCATATGCATTTATTAACCTTGCCCATTCGTTAGGGCTTCCACCCTCAGTAGACAATCTCTCTGATAATCTGGAAACCATTCCTTTTATCATTTCTTGTCTTTCCTCGTCGTTCATCTGTGATGCATTTTCGATATCTTCCGCTGTTGGACCCGGAGTTGAATCAATGGGGGGTAATTCAAATTTTGTATCGCCCGCTAAGACTGCTAACCTCTCTATATCGTTTCTAATTAATGGTATCCATGGGGCGTCCAATTCACCAGCCCTAAGTAGTTGTTTCCAAACTCTAAGTGCTAAGTCTGGACGGTCATTCTGTGCCAACATGAGGCCTATATAATATTTTGCCCCACCATTTTCAGGATTTATTTCTAGTGCTGCTCGCAATGCTTTTTCAGCTTCTGGAGACACAACTCCTTCGACTTGGTTTATAAGTAAATCTGCATAATTAAAGTGGTCTAAATCAGATGCTTTATCTCCCAATAATTGTAGGAATTGCCGCTGAGCTTTTACAGCTTCATCAGTATTGCCAATCTTGGCTTCTATGCCTGTAAGTAATTTTAAACCTTCCAGATCGTTAGGGCGCTCGGAAACCTTTTGTCTTAGTTTTTTTACTAATTCCCCATAGTTGCCTTCTGGAGTTATCAGGCTTTTTTCAACGAGCCGAAGCTCTAACAATTGTTCTTGAGTGGCTCTTTTTGAAAGAAGTTCATTTGCATTTTTAATTCTTTGGCTCTGAGACAGATTTTCATAACCTGGAGCGCCAAATTTTTGATATAAAAAAGAACCCCCAGCTATAAAAATTAAAAGAAAAACTATACTAAAAATCAGACCTGTTACTTTTGTTTCTTTTTCTAACGATCTTTGTTTTCTTTTATCTAATTCTAGAATACGCCTGCTAATCTCCGCCCGTATTCTTTCTGCTTCGTCCTCTGTAATTATACCTCTCGCGAGATCTCGCTCAACATTAACAAGCTGATCCTTATAAACTTCTAAATCTGAATTGGGTACTAGGTTAGGCGTATCCTGCGTTATACTTAAATAAAAAAGTATAGAAATTAGTATGCATATTATTGATACTATTATCCAAAACGTCATAAAAAAGCCCATCGTANCCAATTTAAGAAATGTGTAACCTTTGAGGGTTTATTTAAAAAGCCCAAAAATAAATATTCATAATTCAATGGCGCAAAATTGTTTTAACGTGGCGCTCTGAAACGAAGCCTGATACCCTTTTTATTGAACTATTGCAGTACTGAAAATTGGAATCGGTTTTATGAAGAAATATTCAGCGTTTGCAGTTGCTCGTGAAGCATTACGCGATCATCTAGGGTGGGAGAGGGCCTGGCGTTCATCCGAACCTCAAAAAAAATATGATGTTATTATTATTGGTGCAGGTGGGCATGGTTTAGCTACTGCATACTACCTTGGCAAAAATTATGGGATTACAAATGTAGCTATTCTGGAGAAGGGCTGGCTAGGAGGCGGTAATACTGGCCGAAATACAACCATAATTCGATCTAATTATCTTCAAGATCCGTCTGCCGCGATATATGAAAAAGCTCGATCGCTTTANGAGAACTTGAGTCAAGACTTGAACTACAACATTATGTTTAGTCCTAGAGGTGTTATGATGTTGGCTCAAACTCAACATGAGATAAGAGGTTATGAGCGGACNGCTCATGCCAACGCTCTACAGGGGGTTTCAACAGAGTTTATAAGTCCGCAAAAGGTTAAGAAACTTTGCCCAATTATAAATATAGATGGGCCTAGGTACCCAGTTCTAGGAGCGCTGTGGCAGCCTCGAGGAGGAACGGCGAGACATGATGCGGTTGCGTGGGGATATGCTCGAGCCTGTTCCGATATGGGTATGCATATTATCCAACAGTGTGAGGTAACCGGTGTTAATACTGTTGATGGTAAAGTTGTCGGAGTGGAGACAACAAAAGGTGCGATTGCTTGCAAGAAAATAGGTATTGTGGTCGCTGGACATTCTGGTGTTTTGGCTGACATGGCTGGGTTTCGTCTGCCAATAGAATCGGTTGCATTGCAAGCTTTAGTATCTGAGCCTATTAAGCCTTGNATGGATGTTGTCGTAATGGCAAATACTGTTCATGGCTATATGAGCCAATCTGATAAAGGTGAAATGGTAATCGGTGGTGGTGCCGATGGATATAATAATTATTCTCAAAGAGGGTCGTTTCATCATGTTGAAGAGACAGTACGCGCATTAGTTGAAACGTTTCCAATAATCTCAAGACTTAAGATGTTAAGGTGGTGGGGGGGTATTGTTGACATGACTGGTGACCGATCGCCCATCATCTCAAAAACGCCAGTCAAAAATATATTTATAAATTGTGGTTGGGGAACAGGAGGCTTCAAAGCAATACCTGGCTCAGGTTGGGCGATGGCAGAGCTTATCGCTAAAGGTGAACCTGGCCCTTTAGCGGAAGATTTCAGGGTCACTCGCTTTCGCGAGGGTCAATTTATTGATGAAAGTGTAGCAGCCGGTGTTGCGCATTAAAGAGGATTTGTATGCTTATTTTTGAGTGTCCATACTGTGGCGTACTTGCCGATGAAACGGACTTAGCTGCTGGCGGTGAGGCGCATTTAAAAAGATTTGGCCCGGGTTCTAGCGATGATGAATTTGAAGCTTATTTATTTAATCGTGAAAATCCAAAAGGTGTCCACTTCGAACGTTGGAGACATATAAATGGTTGTGGCAAGTGGTTTAATGCAGCCCGCTGTACTGTAACTATGGAAGTTTTTGGAACATATCCAGCACAAACATTAGAGCCACCGACTGAGATTATGAACAATATTTCGGTAAAAAGACCCGGTTGGAAATGGAAAGAATTTTCATGAAAAGTTCTAATATTAAAAAAGCCATAACCGATNTACTNCATAAGCTCCAGGGGGTCTGGATGTGAGTAGGAGGTTTTCCAATAAAGGCAGATTAATTCAGGCTNATAAGCCAATTAAGTTTCATTTTAATGGAGTGCNNTTCACCGGTTATCAGGGTGACACTCTTGCGTCTGCTTTGTTGGCCAATGGTAAATTANTGCTTGGGCGTTCATTTAAATATCATAGGCCGAGAGGCGTTGTNTCTTCCGGACCAGAGGAACCAAATTTTTTAGTAAATTTAGGGAAAGACNANTTTTTTGAGCCTAATCAACGCGGTACTATGACGAATATTTTTGAAGGTCTGACCGCGACGTCTCAGAACCATTTTCCATCGCTGGAATTTGATTTTGGTGAGATAAATAGTTGGCTAGCGCGATTTTTGCCAGCTGGTTTTTACTACAAGATGTTTATTCATCCACGTCCGTTTTGGAAGTATATATACGAGCCATTAATTAGAATGTCGGCNGGTCTAGGCCAAGCACCAAAGGCAAAAGATGGGAGCACCTATGAGCATTTTCACGCTTTTTACGATGTTGTGGTTGTGGGAGGTGGAATAGCGGGTCTTCAGACTGCTTTAGTCGCTGGTAGGAGTGGGATTAAAGTACTTCTAATCGAACAGCATGCGAGCTGGGGTGGGCGTGCTCAGATTGATGAAGACGAGATAGATGATGCTCCTGTAAATAGTTGGGTCAATAAGGTTTTGGAAGAGTTAGCAGCCATGCCAAATGTGTCGCTGAGAACTCGTATGACTGGTGTGGGAGTTTATGATCATGGTTACTTTTTAGGGTACGAGCAGTTAAGTGATCATAAAGCAAACAAGGATGGGCCGCGACACAGATTATGGAAAATTCGATCTCAGCTAATTGTATGTTGCACTGGTGCAATTGAGCGTCCAGTTAGTTTCGCAGGTAATGATATTCCCGGGGTTCTACTGGCATCAGCAGTAAGGGATTATGCTATCAATTTTGGGGTATCTGTTGGGCAAAAAACAGTTGTAATTACCAATAATGATGATGCATACAAAACTGCTATTTTTCTGAAAGAAAGTGGTTTGGAAGTCCCTGTTATACTGGATGCACGAGAACATGGGGGTGGGGAGGCNGCTGCTAAAGCGCGCGCAATTGGAATACGTGTCGAGAATGGCAAGGTGATTTCCAGGGTCATTGGCAGAAAAAGAGTTCGGGGCGTAAATGTATGTTTAAGTTCTGGTGAAGGCGAAATTATAGAGAGAATAGGATGTGACGCGGTTGCGATGTCAGGTGGATGGTCACCGGTAGTTCACTTGTGGTCGCATTGTGGGGGCAAATTGGAGTGGAATGATGAAAGCTCAATGTTTTGTCCCGATAAGTCTCGGCCACCTACAAATGAAAATGGTGAAACTTTTGTGGAAACAGTTGGAGCTGCTTCTGGCAATACCCAATTCAACGAAATCGTAAAAGAAGCTACTGAATTAGGATTATCCATTGGTAGAAAATTTGGAGGAAAACAAATTCGATCTAATGTGCCTAAGGTGAAGCAACACGTTGAGAATCCTGTTGAACCATTGTGGTTTACGCCCAGACGAGCAAAAAGAAAGTTACGAAATAAAACGTTTTTAGACTTCCAGAATGATGTCAAAATAAGCGATGTCGAGCTGGCNGCTCGTGAGGGTTTTGAAAGTGTTGAGCACTTGAAAAGNTACACTACTCTTGGAATGGCCACAGATCAAGGAAAGCTATCAAATATCAATGGTTTAGCAGTATTAGCTAATGCTTTAGACAGTCCAATTAGTAAGGTTGGCACCACAACTTTTAGGCCTCCATACACTCCCGTTTCAATGGGTTCTATTGCTGGTTCNGCCCGTGACAGCGTCTTTCAGCCTGTNCGAATGTCACCAATTCATAGTTGGCATGTTGAGCATGATGCAGTTTTTGAACCAGTTGGTTTTTGGCGCCGACCTTATTGCTTTGCTAANAAAGGTGAAGCCNCAGAACAGGCAGTGAACCGTGAAATCTTGCAAACGCGCTCTTCAGTTGGAATTCTTGATGCATCCACTCTTGGTAAACTGATAGTTTCTGGTCCTGATGCGGGAAAGTTTCTGGATCTAGTTTACACTAATATGATGTCAAATCTCGCTATCGGGAAATGTCGTTACGGCTTGATGTGTTCTGAAAATGGGTTCTTGATCGATGATGGTGTTGTGGCTCGAATAGATGAAAATACGTTTCTTTGCCATACCACCACTGGTGGGGCAGAACGGATCCATTCACACATGGAGGAATGGCTGCAGACAGAGTGGTGGGACTTACAGGTNTTTGTACAAAATATNACTGAGCAATANGCCCAAATTGCTGTGGTAGGACCNAATTCCCGAAAATTACTCAATAAATTAGGGGGGACCGACATTTCAAAAGAGGCTTTAGGTTTCATGGAATGGACCGATGCTTTGTTGGGTGGATTTCAAACACGTATTTTTAGAATTTCTTTTTCAGGAGAATTATCCTTTGAAATATCTGTTGAGGCCTCAGTCGGGCTCGATTTTTGGAATGCACTACAAGATGCGGGCTCTGACTATGCTGTAATGCCCTATGGAACAGAGGCACTGCATGTAATGAGAGCAGAGAAAGGTTTCATAATGATCGGTGATGAGACAGATGGGACGATAATTCCCCAAGATCTCAATTTAAACTGGGCTATTTCGAAAAAGAAAAATGATTTTATTGGTAAGAGAGCCCATGAGAGGATATTTATGCGAAACCCAGATAGGTGGAAGCTTGTTGGGTTGGAAACATTAGATGGATCAGTACTACCGGATGGCTCATATGCCGTGGGTGCTGACCGCAATAGAAATGGGCAGAAACATACTATAGGGAGAGTNACTTCTACATATTTCTCACCCACCCTTAATAGAGGCATTGCCATGGGGCTAGTTCAAAATGGACCAGATCGGGTTGGCGACGTGATAAAATTTGAAAAAATTAGTGGCGAGATTGTGGAAGCAACTATCGTAGATCCGGTATTTTATGACAAAAGTGGCAGTAAGCAAAATGTTTAATCATTCTAAAATACAGATCAGTGATGAGACGAATTANCTCAAAGTCTTCCAACACACGGATGTAGGGATGATTACTTTGCGCCTAGATCTTGAAAACCAAGTACTGAAACGAAAATTGCGTCACGCTCTTGGAATAAGTATGCCATCGGTCAGACAGATAGAAGCAACCACCGATGCTTTGTTGGGTTGGATGTCACCGGATGAGTTGCTTTATTTTTGCATGAAATCGGAGGTTGTTAACCGATTAAATCTAGTAAAAAAGACCATGACGTCATATCATTCACTTTCACTGGACGTATCTGATGCAAGAGTAGTTTTTTCATTAGAGGGAGATAAGGTCAGAGAAGTAATAGCTAAATTGGCACCAATTGATACAGCAATCAACAGTTTGGAATTGGGTGAGATTAGACGAACACGCCTTTCACAAGTCGCAGCTGCNATTTGGCTGACTGAGGAAAATAGAGCTACTATCATTTGTTTTCGATCAGTAGAAAAATATCTTCGAGATTTGTTATTAATTTCCTGNAAAAAAGGCAGTGAAGTAGGCGTNTGGTAGACTATTTACAACTTGCAATATTTACTGGGATTTTTATAGCTTTACCATGTTTTGCTTATTTACTATTGAAGTTTTGTGAGTAAACCTACCATCCTGTTGATCTCACATTTTGAATAAAAGGATTTTTGAATGGCGTTTGAATTACCTGATCTACCGTATGCTCACGATGCATTATCTGAGTTTGGTATGTCTAAAGAGACCCTAGAGTTTCATCATGATTTACACCACAAGGCGTATGTGGATAACGGTAACAAATTAATTGAAGGCACTGAATGGGCTAATAAATCTCTAGAAGATATTATAGTTGGAACATATCAAGCTGGCTCCGTTGCTCAAAATGGTATTTTCAATAATGCTTCGCAGCATTGGAACCACGTTCAGTTTTGGGAAATGATGGGTCCTGGAGGAAATAATATGCCTTCGGAGCTATCGTCCGCTCTAAATGAAAATTTTGGTTCAGTCGATAAATTTAAGGAAGATTTCTGCGCAGCTGGTGCTGGCCAATTTGGCGCAGGCTGGTGTTGGCTGGTAAAAGATAAAGACGGGTCGCTTAAAGTTACAAAAACTGAAAATGGTGTGAACCCACTATGCTTCGGTCAAATTGCGTTATTAGGTTGCGACGTGTGGGAGCATTCGTACTACATTGATTTTCGTAATAAGAGACCGGCATATTTAACAAATTTTCTCGATAAACTTGTTAANTGGGAAAATGTTTCATCTAGAATGTNACAATTAAGGTTTTAAACAGACCNCCATCGCAGCGGGGTCTGTGATTAAAAATATTAACAGCGCCATTTTNTCCGCTGGNAANTCNAGGGCGGCATGATGACTGAGCATCTGAAAGGCGCGATAGCTATGATCACTGCNTGTACAATATGGGGCCTNTCCGCCATATATTACAAGCAGTTATCTGAAACCCCTCCTATAGAAGTTCTNTGCCACAGAACACTTTGGTCGGTAGTTGTTTTCACTCTTTTTTTGCGGATACAGAACAGATTAGAGGAGTTGAAGATAGTATTTAGAAATAGGAAACTAGTCCAAACTTTGTTTTGGGCNGCTGCTATGATTTCTACGAACTGGTTCTTCTTTATTTGGTCTGTTCATAACGATCGTGCCACTGAAGCCAGTTTTGGATATTATATTTTTCCCCTCGTTGCAGTCGTGTTTGGATTGTTTTTCTTCAATGAGCGATTGTCCCTNATGAAATGGNTTTCGGTANTNTTAGCNACAATCGCAGTATTAATACTGGCCATATCGCAAAATATTTTACCTTTTATCGCATTGGTTCTNTCTATTAGTTTTGGGATTTATGGCATGCTNAAAAAACAGATTAGCTTAGGGCCTGTTCTATCCGTGACAAGTGAAGTGATNTTANTGTTGCCCGTAGCTCTNATACTTCTTCTTTATTGGCATTTNGATGGATCTGGGAGCTTCGGNACCAATATTACGACAACATCTCTCTTAATTTTTAGTGGGCCTATGACAGCCGTACCGTTAATGCTTTTTTCATATGCAGCAAGGCGTGTACAAATGACATCACTTGGCATAATTCAGTATTTAAATCCATCGCTTCAATTTTTCGTTGCCATATTTATTTTTTTGGAACCGTTCGGACTTTGGCAGGCGGTGGCATTTGGTTTAATCTGGCTGGCTTTGTTTATTTATTCTTTTGCAAGTATATCCACTAAGCAATTAATTTGAGCGCCTCAATAGCNTCTCCAGGTGATGAAACAACTTTAAATAGTTTTTTCAAACTTTGATCTGCAAATCCATTTTCTACAAGGTGGTTGATCAGTTCAATCAGAGGATCCCAGAACCCGCTGACATTCATAATAATGATTGGTTTGTTGTGNAATTTTAATTGTGCCCAGGTTAATACTTCAAAGAATTCATCAAGTGTCCCTGCGCCACCCGGTAAAATAATAATAGCGTCAGAATTCATGAACATGACCTTTTTGCGTTCATGCATATTTTGAGTGACTATAAAATTATTAATGTCGGTTTTACCAACTTCTGCCTCCAATAAATGTTCGGGAATTACTCCCATAACTTCTCCACCGAAAGACTGTATGTTTTGAGCCACGGTGCCCATAAGACCTATGTTGCCTGCCCCATAAACTAGCCGACAGTTTTCTTCCGCAAGTAATCGCCCGAGTTTTTCGGTAGCTTTTTTGTAGGCGTTATCGCTTCCATAACGTGAACCGCAAAACACACAAATAGAAAGTGATAACATATTAAAATCCTTGTTTAAGAGTGACCTGTAAACTTTAGCCTTGTTGATGCCCTCACTCAACTGTAGAAATGGCTTAAGGAAATTTTGGAGATATACAAAATTGAATCTAATTAGTTCTATTTGGTTTTGGCTCGGCTTGCTTGGCGTGAGTGTGGTAACTTACGGTGTATTTGATGCTTTGAATACACAACAAGAGAAGTCTGTTTCAGGCGTAGATATCCAAAATGTTCAAGTACAAACCCAAGTTGAAATAAATGAAGCGACAAAAGAAGCTGATAGCTCTACATCCAAAGTTGAATTAAATCCGTCCGCTGAGGAAGACGTAGAAGAAACAGAGTCAGCTCCTGAAGATGCTGGAGTTATACCGGTCGAAGTTTTTTTGGATACGGCTCGGGTTGATGTTGATGGGCTTGTTACTCTCGCTGGGAGAGCAGAACCCGGAGCAACTATAGAAGTCCTTGTCGGTGAAACGTTAATTGGGACAATATCTGTTGGACAAGATGGGAGCTTCGCATCAATTTTCGAATTAAGCTCAAGTGAAGAAATTCGTGTTGTTGTTTTGAGAACAGAGAACGGTGATGATTTTGTTTATGCAGATCAAAGTTTAGTTATTTTGCCATCTCAAATAGCAAAGAAGGCTTTAGAAGAGAATTTGCAGCTGCCAGACGAGGTCGCAAGTTTAGAACCTTCCGGTGAGGTTATGTCAGTCGGGTCATTANAAATGAAAGGATCTGTTGAGAGCCAAGAAGNCGAGACTGCCAAAGATGATGAAAAGTTGACTTCAGAAACTAAAGTGCAACCTGAGGCTGTTGAAAAACCTGAGATCGACGTGACTGAAGCAGAGATCCTGGAAGAAGATCAAGAAGAGACTGGGCAAGTAGACCCATCACAGTTAGAGGAGCAGGAAACGCAGCTGGAACCGCAAGAGGCATCAGAAAAATCTGAACTTTCAGAAAAGAAGGCCAATATTTCCGAGAGCGACACAGACGTTAACTTTTCAGATAATGATTTAGAGATTTCAAACTCAACAACNAATTCAAGTACATCGCAGCCAAAAGTAGTGGTTGCTGACAGTGATGGAATTAAGGTGTTACAGGATGATCAAGGAGCAAAAGATCAGCTGGCGCTCGACGCTATAGCGTATGACCCGCTGGGCAACGTTACTCTGAGTGGGCGTTCCAACCCTGATGGTCTTGTTAGATTTTACGTTAATAATGAGGCTATATCAGCAGCAAAAACGGACAATACTGGCTATTGGGAGACGGATTTGTCGGATGTTATTCCAGGTACCTACACCCTACGTATTGATGAGCTAGGATCGAGAGGTGATGTGGTTTCTAGATTGGAAAGTCCTTTCAAACGTGAGGACCGTCAGAAGCTTGCCGCATTAATTGCTCCAAGTTCAAGCCCCGTCCGCATTAACATTGTTACAGTGCAGCCGGGTAATACACTCTGGGCTATAGCTCGTAAGAGATATGGTGATGGATTATTGTATGTTCGTGTCTTNGAGGCAAANCGTGACAAAATTAAGGATCCTGATTTGATTTATCCTGGGCAGTTGTTTGATTTGCCAGATCTCAATTGAACCAAGTAATAAAACGGCTAAACCAAGGTTTGTGTAGAGCAACACTTTGTTGATTAATAATTAAGATTGCGGACAGTACAGATTAAATGAAAAACGAAAAACAGGAACGCGAATATCTGGAGAGAAAATCAGGTATGCGCACTATAATTCGAGTAGCGCCGTACTTATGGCCAAAAGGGCAGCCTGAAATAAAGTATCGAGTTATTTTTTCGATGCTCGCCCTGATCCTTTCAAAGGTCATCGCTGTTTACACTCCTCTTATTTATCGTGATGCAGTGAACGCTTTATCAAACCAAGGGGTTGATGAGCTTTTTCTTGGAGCTATTGGTCTTACGGTTGCATATGGCGGCTCTCGAATATTTACCAATGGTTTTCAGCAGTTGAGAGACGTTTTGTTTGCCAAGGTAGCCCAAAGAGCTCTACGTAAAATTGCACTTAAAACTTTTCGACACATACACGCATTATCTCTACGATATCACATCACGCGTCAAACTGGTGGGCTTTCTCGAATTGTAGAGAGAGGTGTGAAGGGGGTTGAATTTTTACTTCGGTTTTTATTGTTTTCGATTGGTCCTTTAGTGCTTGAATTATTGATGATCGCAATTTTACTCTATGTGATGCTTGATATACGATATTTGGCTGTAATTTTTCTTACTATTGGAGTTTATGTTTGGTTCACTTTTAAAGTAACTGAATGGCGCGTAAAACTAAGAAAGAAAATGAATGAGCAAGATACGGACGCAGCACAAAAAGCTGTAGATAGCTTGCTAAACTTTGAAACAGTGAAATATTTTAATGCCGAACAAAGAGAGGCCGATCGTTATGACACTGCTATGGAAGGCTATGAAGATGCAGCGCTTAAGACCGCATATTCATTAGGTTTCCTAAATTTTGGCCAAGCCGTTTTAATAACTNTNGGATTAATAGCAGTAATGGTGATGGCTGCTCTTGGAGTGCAAAATGGTGTTTTGACGGTCGGAGACTTTGTAATGGTAAATGCTTACATGATCCAGATAACAATGCCTCTGAATTTCCTTGGTACTGTGTATCGAGAAATAAGACAGGCGCTCGTCGACATGGGTGAAATGTTCAATTTATTAGAGCAGGAGACAGAGATTGTTGATAAACCTAATGCGAAGCCGATAAATGTTACAAAAGGCCTAGTAAAGTTTTCAAATGTCCATTTCAGTTATGACAGTAAACGTCCAATTCTAAATGACTTAAATATTGAAATTCAAGGTGGAGCAAAGGTTGCAATTGTTGGATCGTCTGGCTCTGGCAAGTCAACAATTGGTCGTCTTTTATTTCGGTTTTATGATGTTTCAGGAGGTTCTGTTTCGATAGATGGACAAGACATTAAAAATGTTACTCAATCATCTCTACATAACGTTATCGGAGTTGTTCCCCAAGATACAGTTTTATTTAATGACAGCATATTTTATAATATCGCGTACGGCAAAGATAATGCTACCAAGGCCGAGGTAGAAAAGGCGGCCAGGGCTGCGCAAATACACGAGTTCATTGTGTCCCTACCAGATGGCTATGACACTGCTGTTGGTGAAAGAGGTTTAAAGCTTTCTGGCGGTGAGAAGCAGAGGGTAGGTATTGCAAGGACACTTCTCAAAGATCCACCAATCTTACTACTCGATGAGGCAACATCGGCTCTCGACTCCGAAACTGAACGTGAAATACATGATGCTCTGGAAAATGCAGGTAAGGGCCGAACGGTTATCTCAATAGCGCACCGTCTATCAACTATTTCAGATGCTGACAAAATAGTTGTTCTTGAACGTGGGGAAATAGTTGAAATTGGTGAACACTCCAATCTCTTAAAAAACCGAAGCCGTTACTTTGAACTTTGGAACATGCAGCTAAAGGCTGGCTGATCAGAAACTTAAAATATCTTATTCGGCAGCTTGAGTTTTAGCGACTAGAGTGGATGAGGAAACCCTATTTTTGATCCCTACCATTTTGGATGCTAAATAACCTTCATTCCAAACTATCTCTGTATTCTTTTGCTGTTTCGCAGCCCGTCTCAATGCCCAATCTTGTGCACTTTTCCCACTCTTTCCTGCACCAACTCGAACAAGGAAGCGACCTATCCAAACCACATATGTAACAACCCAGATACGAAGTGCNAGAAGGGATGGAGTGAAAACGAGGGTGAGCATGGTGGCAATTCCAAGTCCAAAAACTACTGCTGTTGCTAATTGTTTCCACCAGAGAGAAGTCGGACTGTCAACTGAATATCCACCGTTTATAAAGTTTAAGCTCAATCCAAACATCATNGGAGCTAGCCCGGCCATGGTCGTAATTGTCGTTAGTAATACGGGTCTTATACGCTGTTCTGCTGTTCTAATTATGGCTTCGATACGTGGTAAGTATTTCGAAAACTCTTGATAGGTGTCGATGAGGACTATGTTGTTGTTTACCACAATTCCAGCAAGAGCNACTATACCGGTACCTGTCATAATAACAGAAAATGGCTGTTGCATAACCAGCATCCCAATAAGAACGCCTACGGTTGATAGTATTACGGCTAAAAGCACAACCACAGAGTTATAAAAACTATTAAATTGAGCTAATAATATAATAAACATAAGTGCCAAAGCTGCTGAAAAAGCAGTCGAAAGAAATGCCTGGCTTTCGGCTTGGTCTTCCTGATCTCCAGTCCACTCCCAGCTAATTCCTGGTCCAAGTGGATTTTTCTCAAGATACTTTGTCAAATGCGCTATTCTCTCGTTTGCATTGATAAATACTTCTGTTTTATTTCCATTCTGATCGATCAGTGTCGTTGTTAATCCATCCGCAACCCCAGCTTTAATGTCAAAGAAACGCTTTTGGTCTATCCGATTTATTTCACCCAGCTTTTTTACCGGCGATTTAGTAATAAAGTTAGACAGTGGGATCAGGCCATCCTTTGTACGAACTTTCAATGTGTCTAGAGTGCTTAGAATGCGGTAGTTCTCCGGGAGTCGTACCCTGATTTCAACTTCTTCGTCCGAACTATCCACTCGCATTGTATCTAGTAAGACTCCCCTAGTTACTAATTGAACCATGGCGCCCACAGTCGTAACGTCTGCGCCGAATCTTCCGGCCTTTTCCACATCAACATTTATTTGCCAATCTATACCCGGCAATGGTCGGGTATCTTCAATTAACGTAAGACCTTCCGTTTGCTCAAATATTTCCCGCATATTTTGAGTAGCCATAAGAAGCTCATCCCAATNATTGCCTTTCAAACGCAAATGTACGGGTTTGGAACTGACAGGGCCTCTGGCTAATTCAAGTACCTCTATTTTTATCCCAGGTATTTTTTGCAAATCAGCCANTAGTTCTGCAATTACAAGATTTCCATCTAGCTCTGGTTTATTTTTTCGCTTGTCCCAGGGAATGGTTTCCAATTGTATCTGACCAATGGTGTCCTTTGGAGATGATGCCCCCGCTGTATTTTGGTTCAACCCACCGGCGCCGGCAAACGCAAAAACACTATCTACTCCTGGATGAGCTAAGACGATTTTTTCTGCTTCCTTTACAATATCGTCTTTTTCTTGAAGAGATAGATTGCCTCTCGCACGAACGTAAACAATTGCTTGCTCTGGTTCGGATTCCACGAAGAACTCAACACCGTAGTTGTTCTGGCCGAAGTACGTAAAGACTGAAATTGTCAAAAATATTATACCACCAATTGCTGCCAAAGGCATAACTGGGTTGCCCACTATAATTTTTATAAAACGTCCGAATAAAGTTCTCCTGTATCCAGAAACAACCTTTTGTCGTTCGCGCTTAAATTCAGCGGCGCCCATTGTAATTGAAACTAAAAATGCTGATAGGATTAGACCAATTCCGCCGGGTATATAGCTGATAATACTCAACTGNCCNCTCTCNATATTCATCAAGAAACTTGGGTTTATAAGCTGCATAGTAGTACAGAAAAGACAGAAAAGTGTTAACGGGACTAAAGCTGCCCGAATAAACCAAGGAAGTTTTTTCCGCAAAAGGTTCGAAGCATTCTCAAACACGCGGCTTAAACGGCCAGACACCCCACCAATGATTGGAAGAAAGATTAATGCTACAATCAACGAAGCGGATAAAACAAAAATTAAAGTAACTGGCAGCATGCCCATGAATTGACCAGGCACGCCTGGCCAGAAAAGCATTGGTAAAAATGCGCACAAGGTGGTCGCTGTAGAACTGGCCACTGGCCAAAACATTCTTTTAGCCGCTTCAACATATGCGGACATTGGGCCAGTCCCTTCCGCTATCCGCTTATCGGCATATTCTACTACTACAATTGCGCCGTCCACTAACATTCCGACTGCTAGAATTAGCCCAAACATGACCATATTTGAGATTGTTACACCCATCACGCCAAGTAAAACGAAACATAACAAAAAAGAAGTTGGGATCGCAAAGCCCACTAGGATTGCCCCTCTAGACCCTAACGATGTCAGCACCACTATCATGACCAGAGCAATAGCTGTAAGGACAGAACCCTCTAATTGCCCAACCATACTTGCTACTTGACTGGATTGATCATTAGAGGTTCCCACTTGGATGGCAACTTGCAGATCTCTTGGCCAGCTTTGTGACTCTGCTTTAACGAGAGATTTTACTTCCTCTGCCATGTCTATAAGATTAAAGCCNCGGCGTTTTACAACTTGAATTGCCACNGTTGTTTCACCGTTAAATCGCGCTACTCCTGAACGATCTTCGAAGGTTAGTTTTATTTCTGCAAGATCTCCCAAAGTTATAATGCGATCGCCATTTGTNTTTACTGGCAGGTTGTATACATCTGAAGGTTCATCGAAACTTGAAGGAATTTTTACGGAAAAAGCGCCTTGTTCTGAATTTATATTTCCTGCGGCGATTAACTGGTTATTATTTCTAACGACACTAATTAACTCATTCGCGGTAACGTTGTAAGCCTCGAGCCTTAGCGGATCTATTAATACCTCCACCATTTCTTCACGATTGCCAGAAATAGGTGCTTCCAGTACTGCGTCCATGCTCTCTAATTTTTCCTGAAGCTCCTTTGCGACCCTTGTCATTGTGCGCTCAGGCACTTTCCCGGTTAAATTTACAATAATCACGGGGAACTCGGAAAAGTTGAACTCATTAATCGAGTATTTGTCCGCTCCAGCAGGAAACTTAGTCTCCGCCTTGTTCATGGCATCCCTGACGTCTGCCATAATTTTTGTCTTNTCCCAACCGAACTCAAATTCNAACGCTATTCCAGCATAATTTTCTGATGCCGTGGCGTTCATTTTTTTGAGGCCATCCAAGTCTGCCAACTCAGTTTCCATGGTTCTTATTAGCAAAGANTCGCTATCCTCAGCAGAAATCCCAGGGAATGGCACGGATATGAATAATGCTGGGATTTCAATNTCTGGCTCACCTTCTTTTGGAAGACCCGTGTAGGCGTAAACGCCTGCCGCCAGCGATAAGGCAATTATCGCTATGATCATCCGCGCGCGCGCAGAGGCCCAATCGATTAGGCCAGTCATAAGGATATATCCTTGTAAGTCGCAGAGACCTTAACGCCCTCTCTAACAAATTCCTGTCCAATAACTATAACGTCAACATTATCATCTAANCCTGAAACCCAGACACCTTCTTTGCTNTCTTGCTCTAGGTTTACCGCTGCGAACCGGGTCGTGTTTTGTTCGTCTATAAATCTTATTCCCAGTATTCCATCGTCATTTAAAGTTAATGCTGATTGCGGGAGCAGGTGCGCCTTTTTGCCGTCGGATCCAATTGCTATTTCAACAGTCTGGCCGTCTCTTATTTCCAGTTGGTCATTTGGGACATTTACTTCAACTCGAAATGTTCTGGTTGTCGTATCAGCTGAACGGGAAAGAAACGTCACATTGCCATCTATTTCGTGACCACTTGTAAGCTTGGCTTTGACGGGAGCCCCCAATCTTACGCGAGATAACTCAGTTTCGGGCAGGAACCCAACTAGTTTGATTGGGTTAAGTTGTATGATAGTGCCACACAAGGCGCCCGGTTGAAGTAAAGATCCAATCTCAGCNGTGTCCGATTCCAATGTTCCCTCAAAGGGCGCTTTTATTATTAGTCTTTCAATTTCCTTTTCAGCAGCAGCGACGCCTGCTTCGGCAGATTGAATGCGTGCTCTGGTACTTTCAAAGCCTGCAGTTGCAGTGGCCACCCCTGCCTCAGCCGACCTCATGGCCGCTTCGGCAGATGCCACTCTTGTCTCAGAGGCATAGCCGCCCTGAGATAGTTTTGTTGCAGCATTAAAATTTATTTTGGCTTCTTCAAGTCTAGAATTTGCTTCGTCCAACTTTGCTTCCGTTTGTGGGATCAAGGCTTTTGCTTCTTCTAATTTAGCTGCTGCATCTGCTAACGCAGTCTTTCTTGTACCCTCATCCAANNGACACAAAATATCATTTTTTTTAACAAAAGATCCTTTTCTTANGGGTTCTGATACAACCTGNCCGAAAGTTTCTGACCGAACTTCAACAAAACGTGCTGCTTCNGTTTCTCCNCTNAANATAACATAACTTCCGAGGGTTTGTGAACTTGANGNNTAAACAACAACACTGACAAGTTCNGAGACATTNTCAATTTGTTGGGTAACTTCTTGATCTGAGATTTCTGTTTCAGCACTAGTATTTTGTTCTTCTAGTCTCGCTTCAACCACACTTTTGATGCTGTTTCCACTTGCTAACTTATCAAAAGAGTCCCTTTCAAACACCAGAACGTACAANGCAAAGATCACAACNACTGCAGTGATTATTGAAATAATNCTCATANAACGANGTTCCTTACAANNAAGTACTGAAATNTTACGCTGAACTCANCAGTTNAGATTAATATTTTNATACTCTTTTTGCAAGTGCAGCAAAAGTATAGGGGCTTCCCCTCAGCCATTAGAACGGTTAAGACATGGTAGAAAATATCATTGTGAGGTTATTTGTGAGCGATACGGATAGTTTTATTGAAGAAGTAANCGAAGAGGTGCGACGCGATCGCTTATANAAANTTTTGCGTAAGTATGNNTGGGTNGGCATTCTGGCGGTGGTAACNATCGTCGGTGGGACNNCNTATTTAGAGTTTCAGAAAGCACAGGCAAGGACTGAAGCAGAAGCACTTGGTACTGCTATTATTAAAGCGCTTGATATCTCCAATTCANAAGAAAGAGCTGAAGANTTAAGAAAGGTAGAAGTCTCAAACTNAGAAGCAAGAGCAATCGTNGCTATGCTTTTGGCAGCCGANGAGATTTCGCTGGAGAATTATGAAGCTGCNAGCGCAAGCTTAAATGCTATTTTTGAGGACCCATCTATCTCGCGAGTCTACCGAGACATGGCAAAATTTAAATTCCTTTTGATCAGTCNTGGNAATATNGAAGATAACTTGATTTTAGCCGGNTTCNAAGAAATGGCNNNTCCGGGTAATCCTTTTCGCTTATTGGCGGAGGAGCAGATTGCACTCCTCATGTTAAAAACTCAAGACTTTGAGGCTGCAGTCGATACACTAAAATCTATTTTGGAAGATGCAGAACTTACTGATACTATNAGACAGAGAGTGTCGCAGCTTCTCATGTCATTGGGTGTTGATCCATCTAGCCTCTGAATTGTGGGTTTAGTGGAAAAGTTTGGGAGTATTATTTATTGAAGCTGAAAATTGGCTTAACGACTTTGATCTCTTTGATTTTCTTACTTGGTTGCGCTCAGGAACAAGTAGTNGTGCCGGGGAAACGAGAGCCAATAAGCNCAGTCGATAGTANNGCAAAGCTGGATAACNTGTNTGGTTNNATAGAAAATGGTTCCAGGCNTTTTCCTATNTCAAATGCNAAGGCAAATGAATCTTGGACTCAAGGTCATGGTACTCAAATNACAAGAACATCACANCCATCTTTAGATNNANCGATTGATTTACTNTGGTCTGTTTCAATAGGGAAAGGAGACCAAGCCCGTCACCGCATAACNGCGGAACCTGTTGTATTNGNNGNTAAAATTTTNACAGTCGATAGTCTTATGGTTNTGAGCGCAACNACTAANGATGGTAAAATTTTGTGGCGAAAAGATTTGACGCCGGACGGTGAGAGTAGTGGAGAGGTNAGCGGCGCCGGTCTGGCAGCGGGTGCNGGTAAAATCTTTGTTACAACNGCATATGGNCTTNTACATGCTATAGANCCCTCATCTGGCNAAGAAATATGGTCTCAANGTCTNTTAGGCTCTGGTAGCACGNGGCCNACATATTNTGATGGTTTNGTTTACTTAGTATCAAATGATGAAAGCGCTTGGNCGGTTGATGCTGAAANNGGAAGAGTAAANTGGACATTGGATAACTTTTCCGATGTAAATAACTTGATAAGTAACTCTGCNCCGGCCTTGTCAGAAAAGTTTGCTATTTTTGGCTATGGTTCTGGTGAAGTTCAAGCCGTATTCAGAAAGAGTGGGTTAGCCATATGGAGCACATCTATNTCTGGAGGGCGAAGTGGACGCGCTNTAAGTATTNTTGANGACATTGTTACATCGCCGGTCGTAGATGGCTCTACTGTTTTTGTGGCAAACGCGTCTGGTCGGATTACAGCATTAAATCTTGATAATGGTGAGCGTATCTGGGGAAAACCCTTTGGAACCCTTGGAAATATCTGGCCGGCGGGTGATAGCTTATTTCTGGTAAATGATTTGTCCCAGCTCGTTAGAATGGATAAGTACTCTGGCGACATAGTTTGGTCGGTTCAGTTGCCTAGCTTTCTAAAAATTAACCCTAGAAAGAGTAAGGAAGTTGTAGCCCATTTTGGGCCTATTGTTGCAAGTGGTAAGGTTATTCTAGTTTCCAGTGATAAAAAAATCCGAGTGTTCAATCCTATAGATGGATCGCTNATAGATGATGTAACAGTGCCCAGCGGTGCTACAAGTAATCCGGTAATCGTGGATAATATTTTATATTTTGTGTCGCGGGATGGCGACCTGCACGCTTTTCGCTAATATATTTTATGCAAAATGTGATGCCTGAA